>FWWL01000700.1_pt1 | contig 89577 bp, 84 predicted proteins | sample 2228331 | NCBI WGS metagenome assembly FWWL01 (sample SAMEA103939775, study PRJEB20133) | metagenome | reverse complement strand
CGCCGCCGAAGCGGTCACCGCCGAAACCACCGCCGCCGCCGCCGAAGCGGTCACCGCCACCGAAGCCGCCACCAAAACCACCGCGACCACCGCCGCCGCCAGCGCCCTGATCGTAGAAATTGTCGTCGCCGAAACCGTCGCGCTTGTCCTTGCCGCGCCCGCCGCGGCGACCTCTGTCAAAACTCATGCCCTGTTAGTCACTTTCGCTTCGCCCCAAGACCAATCGGACAAACATGTCGGGCGAATGACATGCACAATCCACCGCAAAGGCGCGGTTTGGGAATCACTATATCAACTTTTCAGGGGAGCGCGAATGTTTTTACAGGCAAGGCTTCAGGTAGGACTTCGGTTGATCCTATGGCCATGTCGCACCATCGGCAAAGCCTTTGATTGCGATATCCCCGCTTTGCCCATAGAGGGGAAGCCATGACCGTCCATTTTCATGAAGAAGACCTGCCCGCAGGCGTGCTCGCCCCCGGCCCGGTTGCCGTCGACACCGAAACCATGGGGCTGATCACCCCGCGCGACCGCCTGTGCGTGGTGCAGATCAGCGATGGCAAGGGCGATGAACATCTGGTCCGCTTTGCCGCCGGATCGGACTATGCTGCGCCCAACCTGCGCGCCGTGCTGGCGGACCCGGAACGGCTGAAACTCTACCATTTCGGGCGTTTCGACATTGCCGCGATCAAATATTATCTGGGCGTCGTGGCAGCCCCTGTCTATTGCACCAAGATCGCTTCGCGTCTGATCCGCACCTATACCGATCGCCATGGCCTGAAGGAACTGGTCCGCGAACTGCTGGGCCAGGACATCAGCAAGCAGCAGCAGTCGAGCGACTGGGGCAACCCCGTCCTGTCCGACGCACAGAAGGATTATGCCGCGTCCGACGTGCGCTTCCTCCACGCGCTGCGCACCGAATTGAACAAGCGGCTGGAGCGCGAAGGGCGGATGGAACTGGCGCAGGCCTGTTTCGATTTCCTGCCGCACCGTGCCGAACTCGACCTGGCGGGATGGCCGGAGATCGACATATTTTCCCACATGTAAGCGAATCGGATCGTCGTCACCATGTCCGTCCAGGCCGATCAGCAACGCGATGTGCGCCGCCACTGGGCGCGACCGGGGGGCAGCCATGACCGGCTGGTCGGCCTGCTCAAAAACTGGCTGCCGGTCGCGGTCGGGGTGCTGAGCGCGCTTTTGGCGACCGCGCCCTTTACCAGCGGCGACAAGGTCAGCTTCGTTCTGGACAAGAACAAGGTCGAAGTCGCCAAGGAACGCATGCGCGTGACCGAGGCGCTGTATCGCGGGCAGGACAGCAAGGGGCAGCCCTTTTCCCTGCGCGCGGGATCAGCGGTGCAGAAAAGCTCGCGCGAGCCGATCGTGGACCTGAACAGCATGTCCGCGCGCATCCTGCTGTCGGACGGCCCCGCCGTGCTGAGCGCACAAAAGGGTCGTTACGACATGGAGACCGAGCGGGTCGGGATCGAAGGACCAGTGCAGTTCGAGGCGGCGGGCGGCTATCGCCTGACCACGCGCGACGTCGGCATCGACCTAAAGACCCGGCGGATGCGCAGCGCGGGTCGGGTCGACGGACGCATCCCGATCGGCACATTCAGCGCGGACCATCTGGAAGCCGACATGAGCGCGCGCACGGTGACATTGAATGGCCGGGCCAGCTTGCGCATCGAACAAAATGGCCTCAAAGGGCGAAACTGATGAAAGCCTCTTATCTTCTGCTGTCGGTCGGCTGCGCGGGCGCCGCGGGCCTGATGTTCGTCGGCGCCATGCCATCGCTCGCGCAAGTCGTCAGCAAGCATGACAGCAACGCCCCGGTCAACTTCACCGCAGACCGGATCGAGGTGCAGGACCGCGCCGACCGCGTCGTCGTGTCCGGCAATGTCGAAGTGACGCAGGCGGGCATGACGCTCAACGCCGCGCGCATGACGGTGGCCTATCGCAACGAGCCAGGCGGCGGCGCGAGCGGGGTGGAGATCGACCGGATCGACGCATCGGGCAATGTCGTGGTGACCAAGGCGGATCAGACCGCGCGTGGCAATGTCGCCATTTACGACCTCAACAGCAAGCTCATCACCATGTTGGGCAATGTCGCGCTGACGCAGGGGTCCAACCGGCTGACCGGCGGGCGGCTGGTGATGGACCTGAACACCGGGCGATCGACCGTCGATGGTCGCGCATCGGGCGGCGGCGCTGGCGTGACAGGCAGCGCCGGGGGCCGGGTGACGGGGACATTCTCGGTCCCGCAGCGAAAAAATTAAGCGCGGACGTTGTGGAGTTTTCCTGACGCGACGAACCGTTTGAAAGCGGGTTGATCCGGGGCGTCAACCCTGTAGCAATCATGGATTGCACATTTTCATTTGTGCTGCGATAAGCTGCCTCATGACATTGGCGGCAATCGTTTTGGTGGTATTCGCCCTCGCGCTTGGTGGCGCTATTCTCAGTGCGCGCCGCTGGAACATGACCATCGGCGTCATCAGTGGCCTGGCGGTCGGGCTGGCCGGCTGGGCGATAGCCTCGATGGGCATCATGATCTGGTTTTCCAAAAGCTACTAGCAGCCTCGATCGGCGGTCCGCCACACCCCGGCAGGCAAGAGGAAGCGAGCGCGTCGCTATCGCTTCAAGGCCGCACGTCCCATCGCACCAGCGTCACCCCGCCATCCGCATCCAGCGCCAGCTCCCCGAACGCCCCCGTCCGCAATTTGAGCGATCCTAGCGGCAAACCGGCAGCCAGCAGCGCGAAGCGGGCCGCGCCATTGCTGGTGACGAACAGGTCCACCCCCTCCCCGCCCTCGGCAAAGCAGGCGCGCCATGCCGCGATCCGCGCTTCGGCGTCGACGATCCAGTCGGCCGGGGCGATGCCGCGCTCATCCCAGTCGGCGATCGCCTGCGCGCCGATGCGCGCCAGAACCTGCGCCTCGGGCCGGCCTTCGTCGGGACCATGATCGATTTCGCCCAGCCAGTCGCCCGTACCGTCTGGCATATGGCCGGTGGCTTCAGCGATCGCCTGCGCGGTTTGTCGGGCGCGCAGGAGCGGGCTGGTCAGCAGGCGGGTGATGGCGAAGTCCTGCGCGGCGAACCACGCGCCCAGCCGTTGCGCCTGGGCATGGCCACTCTCGACCAGCGGCAGGTCCGTGCGTGATCCGATGCGACAGGCCTGCGCGCTGCTGGCGAACGTGTTGCCATGACGGATGATGAAAAGACGGCGCATGGCGTCAGGGCGGCGTCGGATCGCCATGCCGGGCGATCAGCGCCTCGACGCGGCTGATGTCCGCTTCGGTATCAATGCCGCTACTGTCGAACAGCGGCGGATTGACCGGCACGGTCATGACCGGGATGCCCAGTTCCAGCAAACGCAGCTGCTCCAGCCCTTCCAGATTTTCGAGCGCCGTGGGGGGGCTGGCTTCAAAGGCGCGCAGGGCGTCCAGTGCATAGCCATAAAGGCCGACATGCCGCCAGACCGGCGAGACGGGCTGGCTGGCGCGCAGGGCATCCTCCCCCCTGATGGCGGGAATGATATTTTTGGAGAACCACAAGGCCCGGCCATCTGGCGCGCGAGCGCAGGTCGTGCCGCTGAAAGGAGAGCGGGTCTTGTGATCACGCAGGGCATCGAGCGCAGCCCAATCGAGCGCGATCACCGGAGTGGCGACCTGCGCGCCCGCCTCCAGCGCGGCTATGACCGCGCCCAGCGCACCCTGCGGCTGAAAAGGGGAATCGCCCTGGAGGTTGACGACGAAGCGCGGCGGCATGGGCTCCGCCAGCGCGGCGGCCAGCGCGCGCCCCGATCCGGTGGCAATGGCGCTGTCGGTCATCACCGCATCACACCCGACCGCGCGGGCATGATCGGCGATTTCGTCATCATCGGTAGCGACCGTCAGCGCAACGCCCGCGCGCGCGCCGATCGCGGCGCGGGCCATGGTGATGGTGCGATGGAGCAAGGTGCGCCCGGCGATCAGACGCAGCGGCTTGCGCGGCAGGCGGGATGACCCCGCCCGCGCGGGAATGACGACAAGCTGGTTCAGGCGACGCCCGCGTTCAGCAGATCGTGCATATGGACGGCGCCGATCAAACGACCATTGTCGCAAACGAACAGCAGCATGACGTTGCGTTCATGCATCAGGTGCAGTGCTTCCTGCGCCAGTTCGTCCGGCCCCACGGCCAGCGGCGTGTGCGTCATGAAGCGGCCGACCGCCTCGGTCAGATTCTGCTTGCCGGTCACGGTGCGGCGCAGGTCGCCGTCAGTGAAGGCACCGATCAGCCGCCCTTCGCGATCGACAACCGCTGTGCCGCCAAGGCGCGCGCGCGTCATTTCGATGGTCGCATCGAGCAGCGAGGCGCCTTCCCGCACGGAGGGGATGTCCGCTCCCTTGGCCATCAGTTCGCGCACCTTGATCAGTTGCGCGCCAAGACGGCCATTGGGATGGAATTTGTGGAAATCATCCGCCGAAAATCCGCGCATTTCCATCAGCGCAATCGCCATGGCGTCACCAAAGGCCATCTGCACCGTGGTCGACGTGGTGGGAGCGAGCGAATTGGGGCAGGCTTCCGGCACATCGGGCATCAGCATGCAAATGTCTGCGGCGGTGGCGACCGTGCTGTGGGCCCGCGCGGTCATGCCCAGCAAGGGAATGGCGAAGCGCTTGCAATATTGGATGATCGGGCCAAGCTCGGTCGACTCGCCCGAATGGGACAGCATCAGCACGACATCATCCGGCGTCACCATGCCCAGATCGCCATGGCCAGCATCGGCTGGATGCAGGAAGATGGCCGGCGTGCCCGTGGAGGTCAAAGTCGCCGTCATCTTGCGGGCGACAATGCCGCTCTTGCCAATGCCGGTCACGATCACGCGACCCCGGACATTCATGATGACGCCGATCAGCCGCACGAATGTAGCGGCAAAGTCACGTTCAGAAAATTGCGCTTCCAGCGCGTTGAGGCCCAATGCAGCGACCGACAGGCTGTGGCAGGCCGCCTTCACTATTCGTCCGCCCGAACCGAACGGCACAATTTTCGAAGCAAGTGTCGACACGCGTTTGCCCTTTTTCCCGCATGTCACCGCCGGATATCCGGCTGGCACACGCGGCGACGAACCACCTTATTTGGTGCGCCGTCTATCCCTCGTTCCGCGACCCCTGGCCGGTTTGACCCCCGGCACAGGGCGACTGTCTACGCCGTTTCAGGGACTTATGGCAAATCATTTTGCAACTGCGAAAAGGGATTTCGGCGTGGTTTTGCTTCACACCGTCGCGACGCCGCGCGACAGGCGGAGTTAAGTTAGCGACGAGCCGCGGAACTTTTCTCGCCTCAGTGGGTGCGTTGCAACAGGATTGTCATTTTGGCTGATGATAGTCCCGATACCATGCCACGAATCGCGGCACGCCCGATTCAATTTGCGTGGTCGGGGCAAAGCCGATGTCATGGGCGATGGCGCTGATGTCGGCAAATGTGGCGTGAACATCGCCCGGTTGCATCGGCTGGAAATCGATCTGCGCCTTCTGGCCCAGCGCATCCTCCAGCACCGCGATCAGATGCATCAGTTCTTCCGGCTTGTTATTGCCGATATTGTAGAGCCGGTGCGGCGACCGGCTGCCACCAGGCTTGGGCGCGCCGTCATCGGCGGGCGGATGGTCGAGGCAGCCGATGACCCCGGTGACGATGTCATCGATATAGGTGAAATCACGCTGCATCCGGCCATGGTTGAATACCGGAATGGGATCCCCGGCGAGAATCTTCTTGGTGAAGATCCACATCGCCATGTCTGGCCGCCCCCAAGGCCCGTAAACGGTGAAGAAGCGCAGCCCCGTCATCGGTATGCGGAACAGATGGGCGTAGGTCTCGCTCATCAGTTCGTCAGCACGCTTGGTCGCGGCATAGAGGGAAACGGGATGGTCGGCCCGGTCCTCTACGCGGAACGGCAGGCTGTCATTGCCGCCATAGACGGAGGAGGAAGAGGCATAGACAAAATGCCGCACCCGCCGCTCACGCGCGAGTTCCAGCATGTTGACATGCCCCGCCAAGTTGGAGCGCACATAGGCGTGCGGATTGATCAGCGAATAGCGCACGCCGGCCTGCGCGCCGAGATGGACGATCGATTCGATCACCTGATCGGCAAGCGCTGCTTGCAACGCATCATTGTCGGCGAAATCCAGCTCGTGAAAGGTGAACAGCTTGCCATGCGCCTGTTCCAGCGCGGCAATCCTGTCCCGCTTCAGCGACACGGGATAATAATCGTTCATATTATCGATGCCGACCACGGCATGGCCCTGCGCCATGAGCCGATCGGCGACGGTCATGCCGATAAAGCCGGCCGCGCCGGTGACCAATATCGTCATGCTCTTCATTCTCCCACGCGAAGTCGCGCCAGCGGGCGGCGCACCCTGTCAGTCACACCAAAGTGGCGGGCAAAGTAAAGGCCTTTTCGCGCCCCATTTGCCCGATAAACCATCCTGTGGCTTCGCGCCTAGCGGGCAAAGTTTAGGCTTTCCCTAATCTTTGCCATTTAAGGCGAAACCGATGGACATGGCATTGCACCCATCGCGCCCCGTCCCCCTGCCAACGGGGGCGAAGCCGCGTGCGCGCTGGGCGGCGCTAGCGAAGGAGGCGGCGGAAGCCAATGCCTTTTATGCGCCCGACATGCTGGGCGCGGCGATCGACCATCTCGCCACCGACGCGCATGTCCGGTTGATCGAAGCGCGGGTGGGCGACCATCTGATCGGGCTGTTGCCGGTCGTGGTGCAGCCGCGCCATGGCCGCATGCCGATCGGCTGCGTGTCCAACTGGATGCACGATCATTGCTTCTTTGGCGCGCCGATGATTCGCGAAGGGCAGGAAGTCGCGGCGTGGCGCAGTTTCCTGGCGCAGCTGGATGACGCCCCCTGGGCGCGTGGCTTTTTGCATATGGAGGGGCTGGACGCGGCCGGGGCGAATGCCGCCGCGCTGGAAGCGCTGTGCGTCGAACAGCGGCGCGGACGGCGCGAGATTCACCGCTACGATCGGGCGATGCTGCGGTCGGACCTGTCGGCCGACGCCTATTGGGACACCAATGTTCGCGCCAAAAAGCGCAAGGAAATCCGACGCCTGCAAAAGCGGCTTGCCGAACTTGGCACGGTCGAGACCCGGCTGCTCACCGAACGCGCCGACCTGCCGCACTGGTGCGCCGATTTTCTGGCGCTCGAAGCGTCGGGCTGGAAGGGGCAGGAGGGTACGGCGCTCGCCTGCAAGCCCGCCGACGCCACCTTTTTCCGTGCGGCCTGCGCGGCGGCATTCGAGGCCGGGCGGCTGCATATGCTGCGCATCGACCTGGATGGCCGGGCGATCGCCATGCTGGCCAATTTCCGCCATGGTGCAGGCGCCTTTTCATTCAAGATCGCCTTTGACGAAGCGCTGGGCCGCTTTTCGCCGGGCGTGCTGATCGAGATCGCCAATCTGCACGCGGTGCAGGATGATCCCGCTATCGGCTGGATGGACAGTTGCGCCGCGCCTGACCATCCGATGATCGACAGCCTGTGGGCGGAACGGCGGACGATCGTGCAATATCGCATCGCGCTGCGCGGCACCGGCCTGGCGCGGGTCCAGCGCGCCGCCGCCTTCGCCCTTGTCAACGGCCTTGAAACCCTGGCCAGCCTATTGAAAGGACAGCGATGACCGCCCATCGCCCGATCGCCGCGACTCACGAAGCGACCTTCCCCGACAGCGCGCGCACGACCTTTGCCGCCGCCTATCCCGACCAGCCGGTCGCGCTAAGCCATAATCTGGTCGGCCACTCGCTGCTCAGCCTTGATGCGCTCGCCACGCTGGCAGAGCGGATGCCTGCGTCCAGCGTCGAATATAATCTGGGCAAGCTGCCCCTGGGCGTGCGACCGGAGGATACGCCGTCGAACGGCCTGACACTGGGCGAAACGATCCGCACCATCGAAACCAACGGCAGCTGGGCCGTGCTCAAAAATGTCGAGCGCGACCCGGCCTATGCCGCCCTGCTCGATGCGGCGCTGGCCGATCTGGAGCCGATCGTGGCGGCCAGGACCGGGCCGATGCTCCACCGCGAAGCCTTCATCTTCCTGACATCGCCGGGCAGCGTCACCCCGTTTCACATGGACCCGGAACATAATATCCTGCTCCAGATCATGGGGTCCAAGGTGATGACCATCTTCCCCGCGCGCGACGAGGCGCTGGTTCCGGCGCAGAAGAGCGAGGAATTTCATGGCGGTGGCCATCGCAATCTGGTCTGGCAGGACGGGTTCAAGGCGCTGGGCGCGCCCTACCCGCTCCACCCCGGCGACGCGGTGCATGTGCCGGTCAAGGCCCCGCATTTCGTCGAAAATGGCCCTGCCGTATCGGTCAGCCTGTCGGTGACATGGCGGTCCGAACGCAGTGTGGCGGAAGGGGAGTTGCACAGTTTCAACGCGCTGCTGCGACGGCGCAAACTGCCGGTGGGCACCGTCAGTGACCGGCCTGAAAAGCAGAGCGTCCGACGGCTGGTCTATCGGGTCATGCGGAAGCTGGGCGCTTGAGGATATAGCGCAGCGCCGCTTCCGCCGCCAGCCGCGGCGAAAAACGTTCGATCACCCACCAGTCCAGACTCTCCTGACAGGTCGAGAGGCTCTGCTTGTAGCGATCCTTGCCCGCGAGCAGGGAATAAAGCGCCAGGCCGCGCGCGGCATAATGGTCGACAGCGGCGGCGTGGCAGAGCAGGCCCGGCTTGTCCTTGCCCGTGCGCGGATCGGCAAAGGCGGACTGATAGTTGAGCGCCTGCCCCCGATGGACGAAATTGACGAGCAGGCCGACGACCCCGCCCGCGTCGGTAAAGCGCAGCAGATCGACCGCGCCGCTGGCCCGTCCCTGTTCGACGATGGTGGTAACAAAGCCGCGAAAGGCGGGATCGTCCCAGGCATTGTCGGCATGACGCCCGCTGTTAAGCGCGGCCATTTCCGCCAGCCAGGGCGCAACTTCGTTAGCGCCTGCCCGCGCGACATGGGGCAGGCCGCCGCCATGATCCTTGATCGCGCGGCGGATCTGGCCGCGCGTATTGGCGCTGAGCAGCGAGAGATAGTCGCCCGCCACGCCGCGCACCCCGTCCAGATCGACCTGATAGACCGGCGAGGCGTCGACCCGGCGCTTCGTCCAGCAGGGCATGTCCAGCAGCGGCGAATCCGGCGCGATCCCGCTCAGCCGCAGCGCGCGCCAGTCACGACGGCGGCCCAGCGCGGCGATGGCGGCGGTCGCGGCCTCCGCCTCCCGCCCGCGCGCGGCAAGCAAGCCATTATATTCGACATAGGGCCGGTCGGCCTGCCCATCGCCCGACTGGTTGAGGCTCAGCGTCGCCGTGCGTCCCAGCAGGCGCGGCATCATTGCGTGACCGACCAGCGCCAGCGCGACATCTGCGCCTGACTCGTCCGTCACCGCCAGCAGTTCGGGGCGCACGTCATAGCTGGCCAGCCACGCGCCCACCCAGGTCCAGCTAAGGAAAAACGCCGCGTCCGCCTGCGCTTCGAGCGCCTTCCAGCGCGCGCCAAGCGCCGTCCGGTTCGGCAGGGGAAGAAATTGCGCGACAAGAGCCATTGCGCCCTCTTGTGGCAGAGCGCCGGGTGCGGTCAAGCAGTGGTGCTAGGCTGACACGCGCCGGTCGGGGTCCACCGTGCCATCGGGCCGCACCCCGGCACGCGCCAGATCGCGGCGGATATGCCCGGTCAAATAACGGTACCACATCACGAAATCGGCACGCAGCGACCAGAATGGATAGCGGAAGGTGGCAGGCCGGTTGCGTTCGATCAGGCCATGGCCGATCCATGCAAAACCATAGCCGACGACCGGCAGGGCCAGCGCCATCCACCAGCGCCCGGCAACGGGCGCCGCCGTCAGCAGCGCCACGACCATGCTGGTCCCGGTATAATGCAGGGCGCGCGTGCCAGGACGCGCATGTTCTTGCAGATAATAGGGCCAGAAGTCGCGAAATCGGGTGATGGCGGGCACGGCAATCCTCTCTACCGCCACCCTATCCGCAGAGTTGATCGATGTTAAGGGCTGTGCGTCAGACCGTGCCTCTATCAGGCGCGAACAGAAAATAGTCATAACTTGCCCGCGCGGCTTCCGCCATGATGCGGTCGCGCGTCGCATGCCCCTTATGATCCTGCATCACGAATACGGTGATCGCGAACAGCCGTCCATCGGGCAGGCTGATGACGCCGGTATCATTGCCGGTGCCGTTGAGCGACCCGGTCTTGTGCGCGACCAGCGTACCGGGCGGCAACATGCCGGGCAGCCGCGCCTTGCCGGTGCGGCACCGTTCCATGATCGACAGCAAAGCCACCGTGCTGCGCCCCGACAGGGCTTTGCCGGTGCGAATCGCGGCGACCAGATCGGTCATCGCGGTCGGCGTGGCGGTATCGCGCGGGTCGCGGGCGAAGGCGATGTTGGGAATGTCATGTGCATCGCGTTCGCGCAACGCCGGGTCGGCCGCCATCGCAGCGGCGACATTGCGGTGGAAATTGCCCGGCTGGGGGGCAAGGCCCATGGCGCGATACAGAAGGTCGGCGGTGTTGCTGTCCACCCGCAGACCCCGGATGCCCAGCCCCGCGACCCATTGATGCACCGCCGTCGGGCCGCCTGCCCGCGCGACGAGCAGGTCGGTCGCGTCATTGTCGCTGCGGGTCAGCATCAGGTCCAGCAGCGTGGCAACCGAAACCGGACCCGCCGGGCTGGCCAGTTGCTCTTCCAGCGTCAGCGCGCCCGCGTCGATCATCGCAAAGATCCGCCCCGCCACCGCGACCTTGTAGGCGCTGGCCATCGGGAAGAGCGTATCGCCATTGAGCGAGAGCGTTTCCCCGGTGCCAAGGTCGCGCACGACGATGCCGACCGTGCCGTCGGTCAGGCTGGCAAAGCGCTGGAACTGGGCGATCAGGCGCGTTTCGGCGGTTTGCTGCACCGCTGTCTTGGTAGGGCCAAAGGCGTCGGCGTCGGGCAGTGGCGCGAGGAACAGGCCAAGGGCGGCGAGCATGGCGATGGGACGAAACGGAACCATGCGTCCCATGTCGCCAAAGCGCAGGCCAAGCGCAAGAGAGTTTACCGCGATTCGCGCGTTGACAGGCCTTTGCCGGGCGGGCCATCACCCGCGCCATGAGTAGCGCGATCAAGTTGCACGAAAGCTGGCTGACCCCGCTGGCCGACCAGTTCACCACCCCGCATATGCAGGGACTGAAAGCCTTTCTGGCGGCGGAAAAGGCGGCGGGCAAACGCATCTTCCCCAAGGGGCGCGACTATTTCCGCGCGCTCGACCTCACCCCGCTGGACCAGGTCAAGGTCGTGATATTGGGGCAAGATCCCTATCATGGCGAAGGGCAGGCGCATGGCCTGTGCTTTTCGGTCCAGCCGGGCGTGCGCACCCCGCCATCCCTGGTCAACATCTACAAGGAGATGGAGGCGGACCTGGGCATCCCGCGTGTATCCCATGGATTTCTGGAACATTGGGCCAGGCAGGGCGTGCTGCTGCTCAACAGCGTGCTGACCGTCGAAATGGCGCGCGCCGCATCGCATCAGGGCAAGGGGTGGGAATTGTTCACCGATGCCGTCGTGCGACTGGTGGCGGAGCAGGAAAAGCCCACCGTATTCCTGTTGTGGGGCGCTTATGCCCAGCGCAAGGCGGCGTTTGTCGATCAAAGCCGGCATCTGGTGCTGAAGTCCGCCCACCCTTCCCCGCTATCTGCCCATAACGGCTTTCACGGATCGCGACCCTTTTCGCAGGCCAACGCCTTTCTGGAAGCGCATGGGCGCGGGCCGATCGACTGGGCCTTGCCGCCGCTGTGACTGATCTGTGAAAAGCACCCGCCTGCGCATCTGTGCCGCCAAGCGCCGCTATCCGACGCAGGAGCAGGCGCAGGCAGCGGTTGAGCAGGCGACCATCATCCTCCGCCCCTATCGCTGCGACCGCTGCGGGCAATTTCACCTCACCAGCCGGACCAAAGGCAAGCGCATCGCGCGGCCTGCGGGGTGAGCGCGCGCTTCTCCCTGAAGGGAGAGGGAATAGCCGCCGCCAATAAGTGAGGCCCGGTCCTGCTTGCGCAGGCCGGGCCTCTTCCCTCTCCAAACTCAATCCCGTGGATCAGCCGTCGTAATCGCCGCCGATATTCTGGTTGCGCGGCGGCGCAGCGGCGGTCAGGCGCAGGGCTTCGGCCGACTGCGCGATCGAGCCGATTTCGTCCGGCGTATCGTCATCGTCAATCTGCACCTTCTGAAGCGAGGCGACAACCGAATCATGCAGTTCGGCGGGCAGCACCGTTTCTTCAGCGATTTCGCGCAGGGCGACGACGGGATTCTTGTCCCGGTCGCGGTCCACGGTCAGCTCTGCGCCGCCCGAAATTTCCCGCGCGCGCTGGGCGGCGAGCAGAACGAGGTCAAAACGGTTGGTAACCTTGTCGACGCAATCTTCGACGGTAACGCGGGCCAAACGGGCCTCCTGCAACAAATGGAATAATCAGTTGGCCGGTTAGCAGCGCCCCTGTTACAAGTCAATGAAAAGGCCATAAAGCCATGGCGCGCGCTGCCAAAAGGCGGCATGAGGGCGCGATGGCGACCCACAGGCCAGCAGGCGCGCAAGCCGACGTGCCCGACATCGCCGTCACGCTGGACGGCAATCACCTGCGCCTGATCGTCGACGGCGCAGCCCTGCTGGATGCGCTGATCGCACTGATTGCAGGGGCGCGGACGTCGCTCAAACTCTATTATTATATCTTTTCCGGTGATGACTGCGGTATGGCGGTGCGTGATGCCCTGGTCGCGGCGCGGGCGCGCGGCGTGGTGGTGACGCTGATGGTCGACGGCTTTGGATCGGCGCGCACGCCCGACAGCTTCTTTGCCCCTCTGGTGGAGGCAGGCGCCCATTTCGGCCGTTTCGGCACGCGCCGGTCCACCCGCTACCTGATCCGCAACCATCAGAAGATGGCGATTGCCGATGACACGCAGGTGCTGATCGGCGGCTTCAATGTCGAAAACGGCTATTTCGGCATCCCGCCGCGCGATAGCTGGGCGGACATGGGCCTATGGATAGAGGGTCCGCAGGTCGAGGCGATGACCCGCTGGTATGGGCAGCTATGGCGCTGGGTCTCGACCAAAAAGCAGCGGTTCCGCACGCTGCGGCGCATGGTGCGCCACTGGCACCCTTCGCTCCATCATGACCCGGCCGATCCGTTCCGCTGGCTGATCGGCGGGCCGACCCGGCGGCTCAGCCCCTGGGCGCAGGTGGTCAAGCATGATCTGGAGCATGCGCAGCGCGTCGACATGGTCGCGGCCTATTTTTCGCCGGGACGCGGGATGCTCAAGCGAATCGCCCGCGCCGCAGGTCGCAAGGGCGCGCGGATCATCCTGCCCGCCAAATCGGACAATCGCACGACGATAGAGGCGGCGCGGCTGCTCTATGGCCCACTGCTCAAGCGTGGCGTAAAGATCGCCGAATATAGCCCGCGCAAATTGCATATGAAGCTGATCGTCATCGACGATGCCGTGTTTATCGGATCGGCCAATTTCGACATGCGCAGCCTGTTCATCAATCTGGAGGTCATGCTGCGGATCGACGATGCCGGGTTCGCGACGTCGGTGCGCGGGCTGATCGATCGGTTGGCGCGGGACAGCCAGTTGGTAACGATGGAAAGCCACCGCGCCACCCGCACGATGGTGACGCTGGTCAAGCAATGGATCAGCTATCTGCTGGTCGGCGTGCTCGACTATACCGTCACGCGGCGGCTGAATTTCCGCGATCCCGACGCCGACTGAGGGACGGGGAAAGGGCAGTCCCCTCCCCCGTCGCCTCTTCACCGGCCATTATCGCTCAACACGCGCACCTGCCCGACCGGATAGCCTTTTTCGGCCATTTCCTTGGCATAGTCGCCGCGGGCGTCGGCCAGTTCGGCGCGATATTCTTCCCAGGCGTCCCGATTATCCTCCGCATCGGACGAGCGGCGCAGATCCTTGGTCAATTCCTTGCGCGCTTCGGCCAGGTCGGTCTGATAATTGAACCAATAATCATTCTCGACCCCGGCGATCGGCGACTGATAGGTCAACTGGTTTTCCACCTGCGCCAATTGCTCTTCATAGCTGATCGGGCCTTCACCCTGCGCGAAAGCCGTGGTGGAGGTCAGGGTGAACAGGGCAGCAGCGGCCAGAAAGGACGAACGCTTCATCGGGTTTCTCCTCATTCCTCATGAAACATGGAGGACACAACGCCCCGACCCCGGCCTTTTTCGCCTGAATGAACTGACAGAATGGATGAAGCGCGCCCGCGCAGCGACGAACCGAGCGGCGGTCAGCGCATGATCAGATAGAATCCCGCAGGCGTCGATCCGCCATTTTCTATCACAATATCATAGCGTTCGGTAAAGACCGGCAGCCAGGCGCAGTCCGCCTGCGGCCCGCCGACCGCTTTCGCGCACAGGGTCGCGCCGTCGCTCCCCTGTACCCGGATCGACAGGCCAGCGCCGCCAGCCCCACTCGCCGGGGCAATGGAAATCTGCGCGCGCTGCCCGGCCAGGAATAATTGCCGCATGGTGAAGCTGCCGCCCGCCTCCAGCAAGCCGCGCCGGTAGGCCGGACCCAGAGCCCGCCCGCGAAAGGCCAGGGTGGATCGGGTCACGCCGCGCGTCTGCGCCTCCTGCGTCCAGAGCGCGGCGAGGTCATCCTGTCCCTCGGCGGGCGTCGCGCCCAAGGCCTTGAGAATCTGCGCCACGTCCATAAGCTGCGCCGCATTGCCGCCAGCCAGTGCGGCGTCCCCCTCCATCAACGTGCGCAGCACCGGGTCGGCGGGCAGCATGTCCGCGGCGGGCGCAGCGGGCGGCGCGACAAGCAGCAATGCGGGCAGCAACAGCCTAATCATCCCGACCCTCCAGCCGCCAGATCCTCCAACTGGACGACGAACCGCGCACCGGGCGCGGCATCCTCCACATGCAGCGACAGTTCATGCCGCTGCGCAATCGCTCTGGCAAGCGCCAGTCCCAGCCCATGCCCGCCGCCTGACCCGACATCAAGCCGAACATAGCGTTCGAAAATGCGCGTGCGGTCGGCGGCGGGGATGCCGGGGCCGTCATCCTGCACGATGATGCGCGGGCCGGGCGACAGGATCAGCGCCACCGACCCGCCGCTCGGCACATATTTGAACGCATTGTCGAGCAGGTTGGACATCAGCCGCATCATCTGCATCGGGTCCGCGCGCAGCATGACGCCGGGCGTGATCCGGGCATGAAAGCCGATGCCCAATTCTTCGGCGCTTGCGCCATAAAGGTCCGCCAGCGTCTCGGCTATGTCGCTCAAATCGACTTCCGCCAGCCCGCGCAGGTCACCGCGCAGCGCCTGCGTGCCCGCTATGTCGAGCAGCGAATCGAGCAATCGCACGACCCCGCGAATCTCGCCGCGCGACTGGTCGAGCGTGCGCAGCAGCGTGCTGTCCTGCGTCCCTTCCATCGCCTTCAATATGCGGGTGTCGAGGTGCATCAGCGGCGTGCGGATCTCATGCGCGGTCTGGTCCGACACGGCGCGCTGCGCCTCTATCAGCCGTTCGACCTGATCCAGCATCGCATTGGTGTTGGCGGCCAGTTCGGCCAGTTCGTCACTGGTCCCGGCGCCCGGCGCCCGTGCCGCAATCCGCCCGGCCCGAACCGCCGCGAAGGTGGCGTTGACCGCCTCCACCCGAACGCGCAGGCGGCGCGCGGCAAAATGACCCGCCAGCAGGCTGAACAACGCGATCAGCGCGCCCGCGACGGCAAAGGCCATCGCCAGCCGGGCAAGCAGCGCCTGCCCGCGCACATCGCTGCGCCCGACCAGCAATTGCGCCGACGGGCCAAGCCGGGTCGCCCGCGCGAACATGCGCTGCCCATCGGGCAGGGTGACGAATCGCGCTTCGGAAACATGGGCGGACAATTTGGGCCAGCGGTCGAGATTGCCTGCGATGCGCCGTCCCTGCGCGTCGGCCAGCAGATACCAGCCCTGTTCGCCATCCTGCTGTTCGACCGACAGCCGGTCGGCGATGCGCGCGCGCAATTCCGCGTCGCCGCCGCTGACATAAATATCCGCCAGCCCGGCCAGATCGGTATCGACCTCCCGCGCCAGCCTCGCCCGGCCATCATCGACGACAATCTTTTCCACCACCAGGAACAGCGCCAGCGTCGACAACAGGCTGACCAGCAGCGCCGACAGGGTGACCCGGCCAAAGACCGAGTGGAACAGATTGATCCTAGCCACCGGCCGGTCCGCTGGTCGATCCGCCGGCAGGCCCGGCCCCGACCGCGATCAGCCGGTACCCGGTGCCCCACACCGTTTCCAGCACGGGGCTGTCAAACCCCTCCTCCAGCTTGCGGTGCAGGCGGCCGACATTGACGTCGACGACATTGGTCTGCGGATCGAAATTCAGCTTCCACACATGGCGAAGCAGCATTTCGCGCGTCACCACCTCACCCGCATGGTCCATCAGGTAGCGGAACAGTTCAAATTCCTTGGGCGACAGCGCCAGATGCCGACCCTGTCGATAGGCGGTGCGCGCCTTGGCATGACATTCCAGATCGCCAAACAGCAAAACCGGATCATGGCTGCGGCGACTGGCGCGCCGCCACAAGGCCCGGACGCGGGCGACCAGTTCGTCCGGCTCGAACGGCTTGGCGAGATAGTCGTCGACCCCGCTTTCCAGTCCTTCGACCCGATGTTCGCTGCGCCCCAGCGCGGACAGCATCAGGACCGGCGCCCCTACCCCTGCGCCGCGCAGCCGGGTGACGATGTCGATGCCCGAATAGCCAGGCAGCATCCGGTCCAGGATCAGCACGTCATGGCTGCCGCTGCCCGCGCGCGTCAGGCCGGTCGCGCCATCTTCGGCCTGTTCCACGCTGATGCCCGCGCTGCTGAGGATCGCGGCGATATTGGCGCGCGCTGCCGCGTCATCCTCCACCAACAGCACGGAAATCTGGTCACTATGCCCCATAACGCCCCCCGCTACACGAATGAAGGGAAAGGCCGCCAGTGACAATGGCTGTTAGTGACGCCCCACGCCGTCAGATTTTCAGGGCGTTGCGGAACATGACGAAGGCGATGACGACCAGATAGACGCCAAAAATCTTCTTGAGCGGCTTGGCGGGCAGCGCATGGGCGACTGCGACGCCGAGCGGCGCGGTCAGCACCGACATGGAGGCAATCGCCAGCGTCGCGGGCACATTGACATAGCCCAGCGACCCCCAGGGCAGGCCGGTTTCCTTAAGGCCGATCAGCGCAAAGCCGATCGCGCTGGGAATGGCGATCAGCGTGCCGACGCCGGACGCAGTGGCAATCGCGCGGTGGATCGAGCGACCGCACAAGGTCATCACCATGATCGCGATCGTCCCGCCGCCGATCCCCAGCAGCGCGGAAAATGTGCCCAGCCCCCCGGCAATGCCGACCCGCGCGATCCCCGACGGCATGTCCTGGCTGATCACCTTGTCGCCGACCTTGGGCAGCAGGAAGTTGAGCGACATCAGGAATACGCCCCCGGCGAAGATCATGGTCAGGATGCGCCCGTCGACATGGCCTGCCAACAACACGCCCATGCCATCGCCCAGGATGATCCACGGCGCCCAGGTCTTGAGTATCTCAAACTCCACCGCCCCGCGCTTGGCATGGGACAGGAGCGAGCGAATGGAGGTGACGATGATCGTCGCCGCCGACGTGCCGATCGCGACATGGGCGATGGCATCGTGCGTGCCGCCCAGCAGGGGCAGCACGACGAACAAGGCAGGCACGACGACGAAGCCGCCGCCAATACCGAAAATGCCCGCGGCAAAGCCGGCGAACAGCCCCGCCGCCAGCATGGAAACCAGCGGCACCAGCCAGGTCATGACATCACCGTGCATCACCGCGCCCCCTGTTCCCGTGCCTGACCCTTGATCAAGCTGTTGCTAACGCCCTTGCAGGTCAAGGGGGCGAATGTCGGGGAATCGATCATCACGGGAAACCATGCCTCTCTTCGGCGAAACCGGATAAGGGACACGGAACAGCGCCCCTTGTCTGGCTAGACGAACAGGCGAGGCTAACCCGCAACAGGAACAGGCAAAAGTTGGACGGTGGCTTATCTAGGCGACCGCCTGTGCCGCCGAAACATGATCCAGACCCAGCGCGTCCGCGACCGCGCCATAGGTGATCTTGCCGTCCCACACATTGAGGCCCGCCAGCAAATGCGGGTCGCTGCGCAACGCATCCTTCCATCCCAGATCGGCGATCCGCAACGCATGGGGCAGCGTCACATTGTTGAGCGCATAGGTGCTGGTGCGGGCCACAGCGCCCGGCATGTTGGCGACGCAATAATGGACGATGCCATCGACGATATAGGTCGGGTCGGCATGGGTGGTGGCATGGCTGGTTTCGAAACAGCCGCCCTGGTCGATCGCGACATCGACCAGCACCGCGCCCTTCTTCATGCTTTTGAGCATGTCCGCGCTGACCAGCTTGGGCGCGGCCGCGCCGGGGATCAGCACCGCGCCGATCACCAGATCAGCGTCCGCCACGCAATCGGCCAGATTGGCGCGGTTGGAAAAGCGCGTCTTGGCCCGCGCTTCGAAATACATGCCCAGCCGCTCCAGCACTTGCGGGCTGCGGTCCAGAATCGTCACGTCCGCGCCCAGCCCCGCCGCCATCTGCGCCGCGTTGAAGCCGACCACGCCGCCGCCGATCACCGCCACCTTGGCAGGCAGCACGCCCGGCACCCCGCCCAGCAGCACGCCACGCCCGCCATGCGCCTTTTCCAGCGCCGTCGCGCCCGCCTGGATCGACATGCGACCAGCCACCTGGCTCATGGGTTTGAGCAGCGGCAGGCCACCCTGATCGTCCGTCACCGTTTCATAGGCGATGCAGACGGCCCCGCTGGCGATCAGATCGCGGGTCTGGTCGGGATCGGGGGCCAGATGCAGATAGGTGTAGAGGATCTGCCCGGCGCGCAGCATGGCGCGTTCGCCCGGTTGCGGCTCCTTGACCTTCACGATCATTTCGGCGCTGGCGAATATCTCCGCAGCGGTGGCTACGATCCTGGCGCTCGCCTTCTCATACAGCGCATCATGCGCGCCGATCCCGTCGCCCGCGCCCGTTTCCACCAGCACCTCATGACCATGCGCGGTCAGTTCATGGACGCTTTCGGGAGTCAGCCCGACGCGATATTCGTGATTCTTGATTTCCTTGACGGTGCCTACGATCATCCGCTCTCTCCCGCTATCATGCTGCGGCTATAGCGCGAATGGGGCGGCGAATGTTCCTTTATGGCGCGGCGCGCACCGGCACCGGCGCATTGCACAGATCGACGCCGCCAGCAGGGCGATCGTAAAAATCATCCTTCCGGTTGGCGCGCAGCCGCAAATAGGCGGCAAAGCTGGGCGAAGCGACGTCCATCACCTGAAAATGCGGCCGTTCGGCTTCAGGCAATTCGCTCGCCAGTCGCACCGACAGGATCGGCACTGTCTTTTCGTCGGCCGTGTAGAAACCCAGTTCGCCCGATCCGCGCGGCAGACTGGACAGATGCGCCATGCCCTCGACCACCCGGCCGACCACTGCGGTATTGCGATCAAGCTGGCGCGGGGCCTGCCCGTTCACGGCGTAAAGCTCCGCCCCCGTTCCCGCATCGGGCGAGACATTGCGGCCGACGCCGATAAAGCCATAGCAATGCGGCAGCCACGCGCTATCGCCGTCCATCGCCATCGGCCAGCCATCGACATAGCCCGTCTTGGGCGCATAGGCGTCCGCCGAGGGCGAGGGGGTGATCGCCAGCCGCACATTGGCGATCGATCGGACATAATCGGCCGGACTGGTGGGCGACAGGCCAGGCGGCAACGGCTTCTTCTCGGTCGCATCGCCCCATTGCACGACATAATTGTCCTGCACCCGGTTGATGCTGGTCCCGTCCCACCAGTGCGCCTTTGCCAGCGCGCGGATATTGGCGACATGGCGCGGCGCAAAGGCCGGCGCGACCTCTATCACCACGCGCTTGCCCCCCTCGATCGTCATCACCAGCAGATTTTCCGCCGCAATCGCGCGCCAGGCGCTGGCCGGGGCGGCGGCCACCACGGCAGCGGGCGTTGCGGGCGGATCAGCGGCGATGGCGGCAGAAGCGGGTATAAAAGCGAGCAGCGCGGGCGCGAAAAATCGGATCATGTCCCGATCAGAGCGTCACCGCGCAGGAAAGTAAAGCATCCCCTTGCCTAGCCGCCTTCGCCGCGATAGGGAGCGCCACTTCCAGAGCAATGCGGAGCGGTGGCCGAGTGGTCGAAGGCGCTCGCCTGGAAAGTGAGTATACGCCAAAAGCGTATCCAGGGTTCGAATCCCTGCCGCTCCGCCACTGGACGGTCTTTCGCGAACTGCGGTGGACCGTCCAAATCCTCAAAAAAGCAAGCTATCTCAGGCGGTTGAAAAATTTTTTTCGGCCGTGCTGGTTCGCCTCGGATCGCCTCAGACCGCCGCCACGATTGGGAACAGGATTGGGGCTGGATATCGCCCTTCATGCCTCCCAGTTGAATGGGCGGAGGTCGTGATGGCACGCAGATTCAGCAACAAGTTGGTCGCCAAACAGGTGACGGCGATCAGCAAGCCGGGGAAACACTCCGACGGCAACGGCCTGTATCTCCTGGTGAAGCCGAACGGTAATCGGTCCTGGGTTTTGATCCTGATCGGCGGGGGGCAACGCCGGGAAATGGGGCTGGGAACGCCCGAGGTCGTCCCCTTGTCGTTGGCCCGCAAATTGGCAGCGGAGGCGAAGGCGGCATTTGCCGAGGGACGCGATCCTATCGCTGAGCGGGTTGAGGCAAGGCCGAAGCCCACAGAGCCGGGACCAGTGACGCTACCAGGACCGAAGCGTCGAGTCCGCGCGCAGGGCGGCATCACTTTCTGGGATTTTGCGGACAAGCTGATCGATGAAATCGAGGATGGCTTCCGCAACGATAAACATCGCAAACAGTGGCGGGCGACGTTGAAGACGCACGCGGCGAAGTTGTGCGAGATGGAAATCGTGGCGATCGCCACAGACGACATCGTGGCTACGCTGCAGCCGATCTGGCTCAAGGTTCCTGAAACAGCACGGCGCGTGCGAGGTCGGATTGAGCGGGTGCTTGATGCGGCGCGGGTCGCGGGTCATCGAGAGGGCGAGAACCCTGCGCGGTGGAAGGGTCATCTCGAACTGATGATGCCGAAACAGCGTAAGTCGAATGGGCATCACGCCGCGATGCCTTATGCCAAGGTGCCTGACTTTTACGGCAAACTGGAACGACGCCCTGCCACGGCTGCCCGCGCTCTGGAGTTCGTAATCCTAACCGCCGCACGAACGGGTGAAGTGATCGGGATGACCTGGAGTGAGGTCGATCTCGAGAACCGGTTGTGGACGATCCCTGCCCTTCGGATGAAAGCTGAGGCAGAACATTCGGTGCCGTTGACGGATCGCGCTGTCGCTCTCCTAGATGCGGTTAAGCCAAAAGATCCTCCTCCTCATCAGCTCGTCTTTCCGGCTCAGCGCGGTGGCAAGATGTCGAATATGGCGATGTCCATGCTGCTCCGCCGCATGGGGATCGACGGAGTTACCGTTCATGGCTTCCGTTCCTCGTTTCGTGACTGGGCGGGCGAGGAGACCAACGTCGAGCGCGAGACGGTGGAGATGGCTCTGGCACATACAGTGGGCAACAAGGCCGAGCGCGCCTATCGGCGAGGTCGAGCACTGGCAAAGCGGCGAGCCTTGATGGAGGCTTGGGAGGCCTATTGTTCAGGGCGTTCTTCGGCAAGCAGTAGCCGAGGCTCGTAATAGGCCCGCTTCGGCAAGCTTCCAGTTTCTGATGAGGGTCAGCTTGCGGCCATTGTGTCGCAGCTGCCGCGAACAGAAAGCGAACGAGCTGCGCACAAGGTGAGCAGATGTTGTGTCCGCCGCCGGCAACGGACGCTATAAGAGCGTGATGAAGTTCATACACACCGCCGACTGGCAGCTGGGCAAACCTTTCGGCCGCTTCGATCCCGATGTCCGCGGGGCGCTGACGGAAGCCCGCTTCGACGTCGTCGACGGGCTTGGGAGAGCAGCCTCCGAACATGGCGCGCAGCACGTTATCGTCGCTGGCGACATATTCGACACCGAAGGTCCGGAAGATCGAACCATCGTGCAGGCGATCTCGCGCATGGACCGGCACGCCTGCCGCTGGTGGCTCCTGCCCGGGAACCACGACTTCGCGCGGAATGGTGGCCTGTGGGATCGAGTTCGGCAACGCGCCGGCGACAAGATCGTCGTCCTCTCGGAACCCGAGCCCCGCGAGATCGAGGAGCAGATCTGGTTGCTGCCCGCACCCCTCATCCACCGGCACAACCTGGAGGATCCGACAACGCTCTTCGATACGATGGAGACGCCCGGCGCCCGGCTACGCATCGGCGTCGCACACGGATCGATTCGTGATTTCGGATCGCGCGGGGAGACAAAGAACCAGATCGCGCCGGACCGTGCTCGGCTGTCGAACCTCGATTATCTCGCGCTCGGCGACTGGCACGGGACCCTCAGGGTCGATGCGCGGACATGGTATTCGGGAACTCCGGAGACGGACCGCTTCCAGCGCGATGAACCGGGTGCGGCGCTCGTTGTCGAACTCCAGCCTGACCTTGCACCCACGGTGACGCCAATCCGAACGGGCCGCTTCGAGTGGCTGACGCGCGATTGGACGGTCAACGACAAGGTTGCCTTCGATGCCGAATGCGACGGTTTCCTTGCACATGTCGATGCCCCCAACACGCTTCTCCAGCTAAGCTTGGCGGGCATCACAAACCTTGGCGACCGGATCGCGATGCTCGCGCGGCTCGAAAACGACCTGGGCCATCGCCTGCGTCATTTGGCCGTTCGCTCGGATGACTTGGTCGGGCGGCCGCGGGAAGAAGACCTTGCGGCGCTGGCCGTGGAGGGAATGCTCGGCACTGCCGCGACGAAGCTAAATGCAAAGATCGACGCTGGCGGCGCGGACGGCGCCAGCGCGAAGCGCGCGCTTGAGCGATTGTTCGTCGAGTACAGCCGGGAGGAGCAGGCATGAGCCTCGTCATCCGGCAAATCGCGCTCGATGGCTTTCGAAAATTCCGGACGCCCTTTGCAATCGAAAATCTCTCGGACGGGTTGAACATCGTCATCGAACCAAACGAGACCGGCAAATCCACGCTGCTTGAGGCGCTGCGGGCTGCCTTCTTCGTCCGCCACAACACGCGCAATCAGCTCGCCCAGTCCTTCGCGCCCTACGGCGAGGCTGTCGGCCCCGAGATCAAGGTGACTTTCGACGTCGACGGATCCCCCTGGTCGCTGACGAAGCGCTTCCTCAGGAGCCCCTCGCTTGAGATTTCCGGTCCGCAAGGCCGGGCCCAAGGCGATGATGCGGAAGCGCGCCTGAACACGCTGTTCGGCTCGATCCGCGACACCAGTCGCGGCGGCGATGTTTCGACGTATGGGGCGTTGGGGTTGCTATGGGTTGCGCAAACCGAGGCGCTCGCCGTCGCGGGTCCGGGGCAGATCGTTCGCGACACGATCGCGTCCACGCTCGAAGCAGAGGTCGGCTCGATCATGGGCGGAGACGCCTATCGGCGCGTGCGCCAACGGATTGACGCGCAATATGAGCTTTACTGGTCGCGAACTGGCCAGAAGCGCGGCCGGCAGAATGACGCGAGGGAACGGGCTGACGCTGCGATCGCGGCCGCACGCGAGGCGAGTGAGCGCCTCGCCGCATTGGAGAGGAGCTTTTCTGACCTTGATGCCGCACGCGGGCGGCTCAAGATCATCCAGCGGGAAATCGCGGACGAGACCGATGCGCAGTCTCGCAAAGAGCTGGTCGCCTCCCTCGAGATCGCTCGCGCGGCAGCGCAAATCCTCTCGACCCGAAAGGCCGAGCAGGAGGCGGCCATCGCGAAGCTGAAGGGTCTGGAAGATCTAAAATCTCGGCACAGGGCGGCGACGATCTCACGCGATAGCGCCGTGACCGCGGTGGACGCAGCCCGCGCAAAGCGTGCCGAGCTCCGGGAGGGGCTTGCGACCGGCAAGACCAAGGTGGCCGCGGCACGCGAGGACCTCGAGGCGGCGCGCGGCGAGCGTCATGACGCCCGAGCGGCGCTTGCAGCGGGTGAACAGGCTGTTCGCCTCAGCCGTCGCCAGGCGGCGATCGCCGCCGCGCGCCGTCGCCATGACGAGTTGCTGAAGCTCGAGCAGTTGCATGGCGAGGCAAAGGCGCGCGCCGCAACCGCCATTCCGGCCAAGACGATCGAAACGCTCGAAGCAAACGATCGTGCCGTGAACCAAGCTCAAGCCGTCGTGGACGCGGGCGCGACCCGACTGACGCTGTCCGGCGCCATCCAGGGGGTAACGATCGATGGTGAGCCGATGCCCGCCGGCGAGCGCACCATCACACGCGCCACTAGGATCGCGATCGGAGGGGCTCAGTTGATCGTCAGCCCGCCGGCCGCAGCTGCCAGCGCTGAAGAGACCGTTGCTGCGGCAATCCACAAACGGAAGTCTGCGCTCGACGAGCTCGACGTAGCCGATCTCGCGGCTGCTCGATCTCGCAACGAGGCGGCGCGCGATGCCGCCGCCGAACTACGAACGCTTGCTGCACGGATCGAGGCGGCCACGCCTGCCGACGATACGCTGCAGATCGCAGCCGGCGCTGACGCGTTGAAACTGTTTGTCGCAGAGCTCGATCCCGAGGAACCCAAGGCCGAGGCGGCGCTCCCCGATGTGAACACGTTAGCCGCCGCCGTTGAGGCGGCCGACACGAAGCTCGCGCGGGCTGAGGGGACGCAGGACAGTGCGATCGCGGCGCTGCGACGTGCTGAAGAAGCTGATGCTCCCCTCGCACTAGCCGAAGCGGGTGCGGTGAGCGACCTTGCCAATGCGGCGGCCCTCCTCAACGAGATTGAGGCTCGCCCTGAATGGGCGGCACTTGATGTGGATCTAGAGCGAGCGCGAGAAACGGCAGCGCAAGCGGCCGTCCGCCTGGAAGAGGCCGAGCGGAACGCATCGGCGCATGATGTCGGCGCGATCAATCGCAAGATCGAGGTCATTGATGCCCGCGTCCGGGTCGCTGCTGAGACGCGCACGAAACTCGAATCCGAGATCGCCCGGCTTGAGGGAACGATCGAAAGCGAAGGCGGCCTTGGCCTGGCCGATCGCGCTGCGGCGGCTCAAGAAGAAGTCGAAGCGGCCAATGCTGCGCTCCAACGCGTCACGGAGGAAGCAGACACACTGAAGCTGCTCCGCGACACACTAGAAAGCGCAAGAAACGAGACTGCCGCCAAGTTCGTCGGTCCGGTCGCGAAGCGCGCGAAGCGGTATATCTCGCAACTGCTGCCAGACTGCGATCTTACCTTTGCCGAGGATCTATCCTTGGCAAGCGTCAGCCGGACTGGTGTCGACGAAAGCTGCGCCAATCTCTCTCGCGGCACCCAGGAGCAGCTCGCGGTTCTCACTCGCATAGCCTTCGCGGACCTTCTGCTTGAACAAGGGAAGCCGGTGTCACTGATCCTGGACGATCCGCTGGTTTATTCCGACGATGGCCGCCTCGATACGATGATCGAGATCCTGACAAAGGCATCGACGCGGATGCAGGTCATACTGCTGACGTGCCGGGATCGCGCCTTCCGCCACGTACCCGGAAACAGGATCCTCCTCCGTGCCGCCGCTTAGGCGATACCCACCGCCGGGGCGGGGGCCGCTCTCTGTCGGCAATGCCGGCAATACGGGTAACAACAATCCGCTCGCCCCAAGCCTTTTTAGGTTAAACCAACATCCGAAGCCGAGATAGAATCCATGCTCATCGAAAAGATCCAGGTACAGGGATTTCGGCTCTTGGAAGACGTCGAGCTGCTGCTCGAACCCACTGCGACAGTCATCGTCGGCCGGAACAACAGCGGTAAAACCTCGCTCACCGAGATCTTTGATCGTCTCGCAGGTGAGCACGGCCCCAAGTTCAGGCTGGAGGATTTCTCGGCCGGCACCCGAGGCAAGTTTCTCGAAGCAAAGGCGAAGCGCGAGTCCGGTGGCAACCCGGAGGACGTTCTCGCTCTCCTTCCGGCGATCGCGGTCACGCTCACGTTCAAATATGATCCCGACAACGGCGAGTTGGGCCCTCTCGCACCGTTCGTGATCGACCTTGATCCTGGCTGCTCGACCGCCATCGCGCGGATCGAATATGCCGCGTCGTCAGCCTCGCTCGCCACGTTGTTCGATGTTCAGGAGGCAGAGGACGGCAGCGACGGCATCGCTCATTTTTACCGCCAACTCCGTGACACATTGCCTCGAGCTTATCGCATAAGTGTCACTGCGATCGACCCCACGGATCCGGCCAACTTCCGCATGCTCGACGGGACCGGCGCACTATCGGCGCTCGTTCAATGCGGCTTCGTGCGCGCTCAACGAACACTCGACAGCAGCAAGCCAAGCGATACCGCCGTGATCGGGCGGCTCCTCGGAACGCTATTCCAGACCGCGAGCTCGATGACGGCCGCGGAGAGCGACCAAGCCCTGGCGGCCGCGCTGAAGACCTCTGTCAGTCAGATCGAACAGACGATTCAGAACGACTTCGACACGATGGTGAAGGACCTGCTGCCGGCACTGAGCGCGTTCGGCTTCCCGGGTCTCAACGATGCCGAGTTGAGGCCTGAAACGTCGCTAAACGTCGAGACGCTTCTATCGGATCACACGAAGATCTTCTACACTGGCCAGCACGGCGTCCATCTACCCGAGGGTTATAACGGCCTTGGCACCCGTAACCTGATCTACATGCTGTTGCAGCTCGAGACCTTTCATAAGGCGTACCGCGCTCGCTCGCTCCGGCCCGGTACGCATCTCGTTTTCATCGAAGAGCCGGAGGCGCACCTGCATCCCCAGATGCAAGAGGTGCTGATCGCACAATTGAACGCCGCCGTCGCGGCACTTTCCGCCAAATATGTAGGCGAGCCGGTCTGGCAGGTTCAGTTCGTCATCTCGACACACTCGCCGCACGTTGCAAACGCCGCCTCGTTCGAAGCGGTGCGCTATTTTCTGAGTTCGAGCCAGGATGCCGCAGGGGCGCGGCGTACCAAGGTCAAGGATTTCCGCAAAGGCAGCGCCGCTATCCCCCAGGAGGATCGCGAGTTCCTCCATCAGTACATGACCCTGACCCAATGCGATTTATATTTCGCGGACAAGGCGATCCTGGTCGAGGGGACCACCGAGCGCATCCTGATGCCTCGCATCGTGCGGCTCGTGGACGAAGGGCTCGCGCCCGAACGGAAGCTCGGCCGCCAATATATCACGACGATCGAGGTCGGCGGCGCCTACGCGCACATCTTCTACCCACTGCTCGACTTCCTCGAACTGAAGAGCCTGATCATCACCGACATCGATGCGGTTCGGATCGACAAGACCAAGGATAAGCCGCGCGCGGTCAAATGTCCTTGCGCCGAAGGCGAGCACAGCTCGAACGCCGCGATCCGAAACTGGTTCGCGGTCCCCAAGGGCCAGCAGATCAGCATCGAGGCGCTCTGCGCCAAGACGCCGGAAGATAAGCTCTCCCGCTATCGCTCAATCGCTTATCAGGTCCCGGAAGATGGCTCGAGCTGGTGCGGGCGGAGCTATGAGGATGCGCTGATCCTCGCAAATCCTGAGCGGTTTGGCCTGCCCGAGGAAGGCGATCGCGGATTGCTTGCGTGGGAGATGGCGCAAGACCTCAGCAAATCGGAGACCGCCCTGCGGTTCGCCATCCAGGAAGCGGATTGGGCCGTCCCTAAATACATCAAGCAAGGCCTGACCTGGCTGTCCGAGCCCCCCCCGCCTCCGGAAGCTCCGCCACCGCTTGCTGGTGTCGGCGCGGGCCCGCCGCCAATCGCGGCAGGCTCGGACGACAGTCCCGCCGCGCCTGCAAACGCCGCGCAGCAGTGCGATCTATGACGAACCCCGCGGTCGAAGCTGCCAAGGAGGCGCAGAAACGCGTTGATGCATGCTTGGACGAAGGTCGCAACTTCCGGCTGGAAGCCGGCGCAGGCGCCGGCAAGACCTATTCGCTGGTCGAGGCGCTCAAGAAGCTCATCAACGAGCGCGGTCGCGACCTGCAGTGGGCGGGCCAGAAGGTCGCCTGCATTACCTATACTGAGGTGGCGCGGGAGGAAATCGCGCAAGAGATTGAGCAGCACCCAGCGATCCTTGTGGAAACCATCCACGCGTTCTGCTGGGGGTTCATGTCCAGGTTCCAGAAGGATCTACGGGCGCTCGTCGCGGCCCTTGAGGACAAGCAGGACAAGATCGCTGAAGCAGGCGGTGTGGCCGATCAGATCGTGGAATATCAGCTGGGCTTCTTCGGTATCGACGGAAAGCGCATTACGCTCCATCACGACGATGTGCCACGATTCATGGCGCATCTGCTCGGGAAGCCGAAATTCCGGGCTCTTTTTGCCGCAACTTACCCCGTCATTTTCGTGGACGAGTATCAGGACACCGATCCGCATTTCATGGCGGCGTTGGCAGAGCACTTTCTAGCCACTGGCACCGGTCCCAGGATCGGCTTCTTCGGCGATCACTGGCAGACCATCTACCGTAGCGACTATGGTCTGGCGGCCTATCCCTCCCTTGAGCCGATCGACAAGGGGTCGAATTTTCGGTCGGTGCCCGCGGTGGTGAACGTGCTGAACGCATTGCGACCGGAGCTAAAACAGGCCGTCAAAGATCCCGACGCTGTAGGCGAGGCGCGGTTCTTTCACGCCAACTCCTACACAGGCGAGCGGACCAGCAGTTCGTCATCCAAGAACGACACGCCCCCGGAGATCAGCCGCGAGTTTATGGCGAAGCTGATGGAGAGGCTGGAACAAGACGGGTGGGATCTGTCATCCGAGAAAACGAAGATCCTTATGCTGACGCATAACGCGATTGCCGCTGAGCGCGGCTATCCCACCATCGCGAAGGCTTATCGTTACAATGACTCCTTTGCGAAGAAGGAGGATCCGTTGATCGCCTTTCTCGTCGACACCGTGGAGCCGATGTGTCGCGCTTTCACCGAGAAGCGCTTCGGCGACATGTTCAGAATCCTTGGGTCACGACCAGAGCTTAGCTCGCACGAAGACAAGGTCGTGTGGGCGACCGACATGGCCGCGTTAGCGGACGCGCGCGCCAACGGAAGCATAGGCGACGTCGTCGATCTCCTGAAGGGAACAGGTCGACCTCGGCTACCGGACCGGATTGTTAGGCGCGAGCAGGAGCTTGCGGCGGCCGAAGACGGTGCGGAGTTGCCGCGCTCGCTCCAGGAGCATGGCCTCGTGCGAGAGGCGCCGTACCAGGAACTGGTCCGGCTCGCCGAATTCATCGAAGGCCAGACGCCGTTTGCGACACAGCACAGCGTAAAGGGCGCGGAGTTCGACAACGTCATCGTCGTGCTTGGCGGCGGGTGGAACCATTACAACTGGCCCCAGCTGCTTGAGCTGCTGACGACCGGCGCCATTACCGCGAAGAACGAGAAGGGGTATTATCGCGCGCGGAACCTCTTCTACGTCTCTGTCTCCCGGCCAAAGAAGAGGCTCGCAGTTCTGGCAACCCAGACGATGTCGGCCACGGCTTTACAGACCGCCACGCGACTGTTTGGTTCAGGCAGCATCGTTTCCATCACGCTCTAGTTTCGGGACTACCCTCTGCCAGAGGACCCTAAGTTTCACGAGGCAGCGTTCAAATGCGGGCACTTTGCTATTGTCGTTTCCCTAAACAGCAAGCTTCGTTTGGACGGGTTTCACCTTGCCCCTCGCACCGATTTCCCGAACATCGAATATCCGCGCAGGCGGCGTCACCAGCAGATCGATCTCGGGCACAACGCCATCCAGCCAGTCCTTGACTTGGCGACGAAGGATTATGGCCCCGCTGCTGATATTGCGAGACCTCGGCATTGGCGTCGACGGTAATGATCCGGAAGGAGAGCGGCCAATCACCGATGGCCGGCTCCCATATCCCGGCGAGATAGAAGAAATTCCCGTCGTCGAGTTTCACCCGGAAGCGCTTTTCACCGACCCGCATCTGAAATTCTGATGCCGGGATTAGACACCGGTGGCTCGGGAACGTCTTGCCCTCGGAGCGCACGAACCTAAACTCGACGCCATCGGTAAAGCGCGGATTGGACCCCCAGCGTGCCTTGATCAGTTGGGGTCGTCCGGGTTCATCCGGTTTGTACCGCACGATCGGCCGGAGATTGTCCTCCGGGGCGTCGGCTTCAAACGGAGTCGCGGTCGCGTCCATGATATGGAACATAATAAGAACAATGGTGAGTCGCAAGGCTGAGGAGATTGGGGTCCGACATGTGTAACGATTACCGCCTCGAAGTTGAGATCGCCTCGATCATGGAGGATTTCAACGATCTAGAGATTGCGATCGAGACGCCGGAGGGGATCCCCAACGTTGCTCCGCGAGCGGACATCAAGATCACCGACACGGCCCCGATCGTGCGCAGCAGTGCGAGCCGCCTGAGAGGCGAGCTCGTGCAGCGCCGATGGAGCTGGCCCGCGCCGAACAAGAAGCCGGTCTACAATTTCCGGTCGGAGGGCCGCGAGTTCACGACCGGCCGCTGCTTGATCATCGCCGACGGCTTCTACGAATTTACGACCCCCGACGATCCGAAAAAGAAGCGCAAGGACAAATGGCTCTTCACGAAGAAGGGCGAGCCCTGGTTCTGCATCGCCGGCATTTGGCGGAGCAACCCTGATGTCGGTGAAGCCTTCACTATGCTGACCATGGAGCCTGGCCCGGACATCGCGCCCTTTCACGACCGTCAGATTGCGATCCTCGATCGTGCCGACTGGGCCGATTGGTTGGACCCGTCGGTTTCGGCCAACGACATTCTCAAGCCCCTCCCGGCGGGTAGCCTTGCTGTCGAGCAGGTCGGATAAGCGCAGGGGCAGACCCGGCCGACGCGTGAGTAGAACCCACCTCCTCCCTCATCCGTTGAGCCCGGACATCAGGAGGCGATGATGGCCAAGCTCAGCACTGAAGACCGCGACGACCTGTCCAAGGGTTCGTTCGCATTCCCGAAGCAGCGGAAGGAGCCGCTCGAGAACGCGAGCCACGTCCGCAATGCGGTCGCCCGCTTCAACCAAGTGAAGGACGTGAGCGACGACGAGCGTGACGAAGCCTGGAAGCGGATCAAGGCGGCGGCAAAAAAGCACGGCGTGGAAATCAGCGAGAAATCCTAGCGCGAGGTCGGCAAGAGCTAGCTCGGCAGGCCCCTAAGGGATTCACAAGCCTTGACGAATCTCCGGACTCATCGGAACATAACGCGAACAAGTGAGTCGATGTTGCCCGATGTCCGCCCTATCCTCGTCCTTAGATCGGCCGTGCGCCGATCAGCTAGCCGCGCTTCGCGCGCAGCTTGCGCAGGCCCAAAGCCAGCGCGGGCCGGTGCTGGCGTTTGGGATAGAGGCGCTCGATAGTCGGCTTGGGGCCGGCGGCTTAGACGGCGCCGGCCTGCACGAGATCACTGCCGCTTCGCCGACGCTCGGTGACGATGCCGCCGCGACCTTGTTTGTCGCGGGCCTTGCTGCCCGATTCTCTACTGTGCCTGGCGCCAACGTCGCCTGGGCACTCACCCGCTTCGATCTCTATGCGCCGGGTCTCGAGCAGGCGGGCCTTCCGGCCGCGAAGCTGCTCTACCTCCAGGGCAAGAACGAGACCATGGCGCTGGCGCTCGCCGAGGACTCGCTTCGCGACGGTAGCTTCGCCGCCGTGGTTGCCGAGGTGAAGGTCGCCGACCAGACCGCCACCCGCCGTCTGCAGCTGGCGGCGGCCGATGGCCGAACGCCGATGCTGCTGCTCCGTCGCTGGGCGAGGTCCAATCGCGATCCGCTGGAGCGTCCGTCCGCGGCGATGACCCGCTGGCGGATCGGCTGCGCGCCGTCCGTGCCGTTGCCTGCGCCGGGGGTCGGCCGCGCCTGCTGGTCGGTCGAGCTGGTGCGGCAGCGGAACGGCAATCCATTCTCTCTCATGGTCGAGGCTTGCGATGACACGGGTCGCCTCGCTCTACCTGCCCCAGCTCGCCATCGAGCGGCTACGGCGGTCGGAGCGGCCAGCCAGGCCGCTTGAACCGCGCGCTCTCGCGGCGCCGCTCCCTTCGCCTGTCGACGATGACCCCGGCGCCTGCTCGGTTCCGCGTGGCGGAGGCTGGCGGCCGGGGGCGCGTTGGGCGCGTGACGGCGGACTCACCAAGGCGCAGGTCATCGGCCAGATGGCGCAGCTGCCGGCCCTACAGCGGCCGCCGATGCGTATGCTCGGCCGCCGCTCCGAACCCGTCGAACACCCCTTCAAGGCGATGCCGCCTGACGAAGGCGGGCGCCGCACGGCACCGATGCCCGTCATGGCGTTCCGACATGACCGGCCGACGGTCCTGATCGAACGGATCGGGCAGCGCGATCTGATCCGCTCGGCTTGTCCGGTCGCGCTGTCGCTGGGCCTGACGCCGGGGATGGTGGCAGCCCATGCGCGGGCGCTGGTTTCCGATCTCGACGTACGGGACGCCGATCCGGCCGGTGACCAGGCTTGGCTCGATCGGCTGGCGCTCCATGGCGTGACCCATTGGACGCCGACCGCAAGCGTGTCGGGAGGCGATGGCCTGTGGCTCGACCTTTCCGGCACGACCCATCTTTTCGGCGGCGAAGAGCGCTTTTGCCGGCGGCTGCTCCGCTTCTTGCAGCGGCTGGGCTTTACGGCGCGCGTTGCGATCGCGGGCACGCCCGGCGCAGCGCATGCGCTGGCCCGCTATAGCGGCCAGGATATCCTCACTCTCGAATCCGGAACCGAGGCGACGGCACTTGCCGAACTGCCGGTTGCCGCGCTTCGGCTCGAGCCCGCGGCGCTAACGGCGGCAGCACGCTTCGGTCTGGAAAGGGTGGCCGATCTCATCCGACTGCCGCGCGGTCCGATGGCAAAGCGGCTCGGGCTCAACGCGGTAACCCGTCTCGACCAGGCGCTTGGCCATGTTGCCGATCCGATCACACCGGTCGTGCCGTTCGAGGCACCCGAGGTGACGCGTCGTCTGCTCGAGCCGATAGGCACGCCCGAGAGCATCACACAGGTGATCTCGGATCTCGTCGATGACCTCATCGGCGTGCTTCGGCAGCGTGGCCTTGGTGTTCGCACCGCGCTGCTCGTGGCCGACCGAGTCGACGGCGAGGCACAGCGGATCGGGATCGGCGCATCGCGAGCAACGCGCGACGCCAAGCACCTCAAGCGCATGTTCGGGCTGAAACTCGATCGGATCGAGCCGGGCCTTGGCATCGAAGCGATGCACCTCACCGTGCCGCACAGCGAGCCGCTCGGCGCCAGCACGGCGGGATCGCTTGTAAGGTCCGACGAAGCAGCCACGGACCTCGCGCCGGCGATCGACCAGCTTGTCGGCCGTGCGGGCGAGGACGCCGTGTTCCGGGTCGCTCCCAACGAAAGTGACGTTCCGGAGCGCGCGATCCGCCGTGTCGGCCCATTGGACGAACCGGCTTGCTGGCCGACATGGAAGCGCCCGGTCCGCATGCTGCGTCGGCCTGAGCATCTGACCCATGTCGTGGCGCTGCTTCCCGACCATCCACCTCGACGCTTCACCTGGCGTGGGCAGGCCTATCGGGTGACGGCCGGTGATGGTCCCGAACGCATCCACGGCGAATGGTGGCGGACCGACAGCGAGCTATGGGCTGTGCGGGACTATTTTCGCGTCGAAGTCGAGAGCGGCGAGCGGTTCTGGCTGTTCCGGCGCGGCGATGGCGTGGAGCCCGAGACCGGTGATCTGAGTTGGTACATCCACGGGATGTTCGGCTGATGGCCTATGTCGAACTTCAGGTGATGAGCCATTTCTCGTTCCTACGCGGAGCGAGCTCGCCCGAGGAGCTGTTCGCGGCGGCAGCGCTCCAGGGCCATGGTGCGCTCGGGCTCGCCGACTGGCGAAGCGTTGCGGGCGTCGTCCGCGGCTGGGACGGACAAAAGACCACCGGCGTGCGCATGATCCCCGGTGCCCGCGTCCATGCGACCGACGGCCATGACCTGCTTCTTTATCCGCAGGATCGCGCCGCCTGGAGCCGACTGACCCGGCTGCTGTCGATCGGCAAAGCCCGCGGCGGCAAGGGATTCTGCGTCCTCGATTGGGAGGACATCGTCCACCATGCCGAAGGGATGGTCGGCATCCTGCTGCCCGATCTCCCGGACGAGACCGCCGGTGGTCAGCTCACCGATATCGCAGCGGCGTTCGGGGACCGGGCGTATTGCGCGCTGTCGTTCCGACGCCGGCCCGACGATGCGATCCGGCTCCATGACCTAGCCGCTCTCGCCGCCCGTTACGGCGTGCGGGCGGTCGCGACGGGCGACATACTCTACCACAGCCCGGAGGTGCGGCCGCTGCAGGATGTGGTGACGGCGATCCGCGAAAAGACGACCGTCGATGCGCTGGGCTATCGGCGCGAGCGCTTCATGGATCGCCATTTGAAGTCGCCCGAGGAGATGGAGCGGCGTTTCCGGGCATTTCCCGACGCCATCCAGGCCAGCGCCGACATCGCGCGCGCCTGCACCTTCGACCTTGACGAGATCCAGTATCAATATCCGTACGAGCAGGTGATGGTCGGCCGCACGGCGCAGGAGGCGCTGGCGAAAATGACCGAAGCGGCGGCGGCAGCGAAGTTCCCGCACGGGGTGCCGCAGCGTTATCGGGACCAGATTCGCCATGAGCTGCGGCTGATCGAGCAACTCGGTTACGCGCCCTATTTTCTGACGGTCAATTCGATCGTCGCCGAGAGCCGCCGCCGAGGGATTCTTTGCCAGGGCCGCGGCTCAGCCGCCAACAGCTGCGTCTGCTATCTGCTCGGCATCACATCGATCGATCCGATCCAGCATGAGCTGCTGTTCGAGCGCTTCGTCTCGGGCGAGCGCAAGGAGCCGCCCGATATCGACGTCGACTTCGAGCATGAGCGGCGCGAGGAGATCATCCAATGGATTTACGAGACCTATGGGCGTGACCGCTCCGCGCTGACCGCCGTCGTCACCCGCTACCGCACGCGCGGTGCGGTGGCCGAAGTTGGCAAGGCGCTGGGTCTACCGCGCGATCTCACCAAGATGCTGACCGGCCTCGTCTGGGGCTGGTCGATGGACGGGATCAGCGACGAGCAGATCGAGAGCCTCAACCTCAATGCCCAGGATCACCGGCTCAAGCTGACGCTGCGCCTCGCGCGCCAGCTGATCGGCACGCCTCGGCATCTGTCGCAGCATCCCGGCGGGTTCGTGCTGACCCAGGACCGGCTCGACGATCTCGTGCCGATCGAGCCCGCGCGCATGGAAGACCGGCAGATCATCGAATGGGATAAGGACGATATCGACGCGCTCAAGTTCATGAAGGTCGACGTGCTGGGCTTGGGCATGCTCGGCTGCATGAACCGCGCCTTCAACCTGCTCGAACAGGAGAAGGGCATCAAGATCAGCATGGCCGACCTGCAGGACGACGACCCCGAGGTCTATAAGATGATCCAGCGCGCCGACACGCTCGGCGTGTTCCAGATCGAGAGCCGGGCGCAGATGTCGATGCTCCCGCGCATGAAGCCGAAGGAGTTCTACGATCTGGTGATCGAGGTCGCGATCGTGCGCCCCGGACCGATCCAGGGCGACATGGTCCATCCTTATCTCCGGCGACGGGAGGGCAAGGAGAAGCCCGAATATCCGAAGCCCGAATTGCGGGCCGTGCTCGAAAAGACGCTGGGCGTGCCGCTCTTCCAGGAGCAGGCGATGAAGGTCGCGATCGTCGGCGCCGGCTTCACTCCGGTCGAAGCCGATCAGCTGCGCCGCGCCATGGCGACGTTCAAGCTGACCGGCGGGGTTAGCCATTTCTACGACAAGCTGGTCAATGGCATGATCGACCGCGGCTATCCCAAGGATTTCGCCGAACGCACCTTCAAGCAGATCGAGGGCTTTGGGAGCTACGGCTTTCCCGAAAGCCATGCCGCGAGCTTTGCGAAGATCGCGTATGCGAGTTGCTGGGTGAAGCATCACCATCCCGACGTCTTCTGCGCGGCGCTGCTCAATGCCCAGCCAATGGGCTTCTATGCCCCCGCGCAGATCGTGCAGGACGCCCGCAAGCATGGCGTCGAGGTGCGGCCTGTCTCGATCAACGACAGCCATTGGGATTGCACGCTGGAGCCGACAAGCGGGCGCTTCATGGCCGTCCGCCTCGGCTTCCGGCAGGTCCGCGGGCTTGCCAATATCCACGGGGCGCAGATCGCGGTGGCGCGAGGTGACACGCCTTATGCTAGCGTCGAGGAAGTGTGGCGGCGCGCCGACGTGCCGCGGGTGGCGATCGAGCGACTGGCCGAAGCCGACGCATTCCACTGCATTGCCGAGGATCGCCGACAGGGCCTCTGGAAGGTGAAGGGCCTCGGGGAAGCCCCACTGCCTCTGTTCGCGGCCGCCGATGCGCGCGAGGCGAGCTTCTCACCGGAGGGCATGGAACCGACGGTGACGCTGGCGCCGTTGACCGCCGGGCGCGAGGTCGTCGAGGATTATCGCTCGCTGCAGCTGTCGCTGCGCGGCCATCCGATGAGCTTCCTACGTGGCGAACTCGATGCCATGCGGATCGTGCGATGCGCCGATCTCGCGACCATCCGCGACGGGCGCAATGTCGAGGTCGCCGGCGTCATTCTTGTCCGCCAACGCCCGGGCTCGGCCAAGGGCGTCCTCTTCATCACGATCGAGGATGAAACCGGCATCGCCAACGGCATCCTCTGGCCTGACAGGTTCGAGATCTACCGGCGCCAGGTCATGTCCGCATCGATGATCGCGATGCGCGGGCGGCTGCAGAAGGAAGGCGAGGTCATCCATATCATCTGCGATCGGATCACCGATCATGACGACATGCTCCGCTCGATCGGCCGGACGAACTTTGCTGTCGCACCGGGGCGCGGCGATGGCGCCCACAATGGCGGCGGACCCGACCCGCGAGATCCGAGCTTCCCGCGCGGACGCACGCTGGCGTCGCCTCCGTTCGGCACGGTCCAGGAACAAGAGGAAATCCTCCGCATCCGCAGCCATGACTTCCATTGAGGCGAGCGCCCGTGCGACCGGCACCATCGAACGCGCGGTCAATGTCCTGCGCGAGGCCACGGCCATCAAGGGCAAGGTGCAGACGCGCGGCGTTGCGCTGGCGCTCTGGGTGCTGCGCGGCCGCTGTCCCGACGAATGGCTGGTCGCATTCTGGGAGGCAGCCGGGTCGGATCACGAGATCGGCCGAAGCCAGGGCCTCCATGCTGCTTACAACGGCATCGTGCGCCAGCTTCGCACCAATGGCGCTCTCTCGGAAGAGCCCGCGAGGATGAAATGACCCCACCGACTTCCTATATCAGCACCTTAACAAGCACTTCCGCGGGAACGAGCACGCATGGCCAATGGCTGGGCGCCCGACGGCGCCGTTCAGGAGCAGATCGAGGACAGCGTGAAGGACGCGCTGGCGAGCGCGCGTGCGCGCATGCCCACGGGCGACGGCCTGGCCGAGTGCGAAGAATGCGGCGAGCCGATCCCGGAAGCGCGTCGCCGCGCACTGCCGGGCGCGCGAACCTGCGTGTCCTGCCAGTCGGCTCGCGACAAACGCCCGACCTGGTCCGGCATCAACCGGCGCGGCAGCAAGGACAGCCAGCTGCGCTGACCCGACGTCCATGAACCGCTTGCACCTTATCGCTGCGGCGAGCTTCCTCGCCTGCGCATGGTCTGCTCCTGCGCTCGCCGATCCGTGCGAGGGCGCGTTGCCCGCCAAGGGCACCACCTTCACCGGTGTCGTTCGCTATGTCGGCGACGGCGACGGCCTTTGCGTCGGTCCCGCTGGCCGGCCGGATCACTGGATCGAGGTCCGGCTCGCGGACTTCTACGCGCCTGAACTGCACGAAGCCGGCGGCCGCGAAGCCAAGCGGCGGCTGGAACGACTGGCGATGGGCAAGCCCCTGGTCTGCCGAGCGGGGCGGCGCAGCTACGACCGCGTGGTCGCCGCCTGCACCCTTGGCGGTCGCCCGCTCGGGCTCCTGTTGCGCCAGGCCGGCGGGATCGAAGGCGGACGCGCTTGGCGGCCACGATCATGATGGCCGACCTGTTCGATGCCCCGCTCGTCGCGGGCTTGGCCACGCGGCCGGAGATTATCTCGGCGGACGAAGAGGCTTCCCTCATCGGCAAGATCGATGCCGAGGGCCTCAGCCAGTTCCGGTTTCAACAATGGACCGGCAGGCGCCTGACCCGGTCGTTCGGCTGGAGCTATGATTTCGAGAGCGGCCGGTTCGCGCCAACCGATCCGCTCCCGGACTGGCTCGAGCCGGTGAAAGCGCGGGCCGCCGCTTTCGCGGGCCTCGCGCCCGATCAGCTCGTCCAGGCCTTGTTGATCCGCTACGATCCCGGCGCGGGTATCGGCTGGCATAAGGACCGGCCGGTGTTTGAACATGTCGTCGGCATTTCGCTCGGCAATGCCGCGACCCTGCGCTTGCGCCAGCGGATTGCCGGCGGGTTCGCGCGCGCGAAAACCGAACTCGCGCCCCGGTCGATCTATCATCTGGCCGGCGAGGTTCGTCACCAATGGGAACACAGCATCGCCCCGATGGAGCTGTCGCGCTGGTCGATCACGTTCCGCAGCCTCAGCGATCGTGGCACATCGAAATCGTTGCATCACAGCGACTTGGCGGATTGAATTTGGCGGCTGGGATCCCACATCCGCATTATCGTTCAACAACGGAAAGGAGGTGGTCGAATGTCTCATTGTCCCACGCCGACTGCGGCGACTGAAGTGAGCATGGCCTCCACCGCGGGGGTCCGGCTCGTCTGAGCTGGCCGCGAAGGCAAGACAATGGAAGGGCCGTCCCGCGAGGGGCGGCCCTTCGCTTTTGGGTTGGTCGCCATACAGCGCACCTTCTATCCAGATCAGGATGACCGACTCCGCCACCCATTCAGTAGCCCGCACCATCCTGGCGTCGCCACGGGCTATCTATCGTGCCTTCCTCGATCCCGAGACCGTCATGTCCTGGCGACCGCCGAAGGGCATGACGGCGAAGATCTTCCACTTCGATCCGCGGCCGGGTGGCGGCTATAGGATCGCATTCATCTACGATGATGCCGCGGCCGGCGAAGGCAAGTCGAGCGCTGACGCCGACATCTTTGAAGGGCGGTTCGTCGAGCTGGTTCCGGAAGAGAAGATAGTCGAGGCGGTCACCTTCGAGAGCGAGGATCCCGCGTTCGGCGGCACGATGACGATCACGACGCGGCTGACGCCCGTGCGCGACGGCACGAAGGTCACCTTCGTCGCCGAGAATGTGCCGCCGGGGATCAGCGAGGCCGATCATAAGATCGGCATGGAGTCGACGCTGAAGAACCTCGCCAATCTGCTGGAATGAGCGAACGGGTGACACCGACGTTCTTCGGGCATGCTGGTGTTCCTCGATTTCGAAGCCTCGTCGCTCAGCAAGCGGAGCTACCCGATCGAAGTCGCTTGGGTTTTCGAGGACGGTCGATCCGAGGAGTATCTGATCCGGCCCGCTCCGGCATGGACAGACTGGGACCCAGCCGCCGAGGCGATCCACCCTATCCGCCACGCCACGCTTCTTGCCGACGGCACGGCGCATGAGTTTGTCGCCCGCCGCATGGTCGACATCCTTACCGGCCATGACCTGCTCGCCAGTGCCCCCTCATGGGGCGGCAAATGGCTGAGTGCGCTTCTGCGGGCCGCAGGGTTTCCGCGTCACAGCCTCCGACTTCGCGACAGCGATGATGCGAACCGTGAATGCGCGGCGGCGATCCTGTCAGACATCGTCCCGCCGGAGCGGTTGGCTAACACAGTTGCAGCGTTGCTCGCCCGGACGGGCCCACGCGGAGACGATCATCAGCCCGTTCATCGCGCGCTCGCAGATGCGCAGGCGGAATATGCGCGCTGGCTGCAAGTCTGCTCCACCGCACAGGCTATGGCACGTGACGGTTTAGAAGCCCCGCCCCGATGATGCGCAGGCGGATAGCCCTGACCGGTAGAGTCACCGCCTTCGGAACTGGTCGTCTTCTCATCGATTCAAGGTGAGAAGGAGAGAAGCATGGCTGACAACAAGTCGAAACGCGGTGGCGCCGACCGGCGCCAGGTCGCCGCTGGCGAAGGCTATGAGGTGAATTACTTCGCCCGCAAGCATGGCATCACCAAGCAACAGGCGGAAGATCTGATCAAGAAAGTCGGTAACGACCGCGAGAAGCTCAACGCCGCAGCCGCGAAGCTGAAATAAGCGGCACCCGTCCTCGGGAACGACTCCTTGGCTACAGGAGTCTGTTAGGGATGAGGCAGAAGGCATAGCGCGCATGGCGCGCGCGGCGATCAGATCGAATCCGAAGCGCCGGGCGGCAGCGACCGGCGATCAACCAGGCGCAGCCCTTTCAAAGCCACCGCCTTTCCGGCCCGTCCAGCTTGCCACGCTGGTCGATGCCGTCCCCGCTGGCGACCGCTGGCTCCACGAGATGAAATATGATGGCTACCGGACGCTGGTGGCGATCGGCGGCGGAGAGGCACGCGCCTACACGCGATCGGGTCTCGACTGGTCCGATCGCTTTCCGAGCATTCTGAAGGACGCCGCCAAGCTCAAGGTCCGGGCAGCGCTGATCGATGGGGAGGCGGTGGTGCTCGATGCCGACGGCAAATCGAGCTTCCAGGCGCTGCAGGGTGCGCTCAAGGGCGCGCCTGCCACCATCGATTATTATGCCTTCGATCTGCTCGAACTCGATGGCGAGGATCTGACCGGCCTGCCGCTGGTCGACCGCAAGGCTAGGTTGAAGGCGATATTGCCTGCCAAATCGGCGCATATTCGCTTCTCGGATCATATCCAGGGCAGTGGCGAGAAGCTGCTTAACAGCTTCTGCCAGGCCGGGCTCGAAGGCGTCATCTCGAAGCTCGCCAGCTCGAAATATGTAGGCTCGCGCGCCGGCAGCTGGGTCAAGACCAAGTGCATCAAGCGCCAGGAATTCGTCGTCGTTGGCTGGACGCCCTCGGACAAGAGCCGAGCGTTCCGATCGCTGATCCTTGGCGTCCATGACAAAGGCGAGCTCCGGTACGCGGGCAAGGTCGGCACTGGCTTCGACACCGCTGAACTGTTTCGCCTGATGGAGATCATGGCGCCGCTGGAACAGACGGCACCAACGGTGAAGGCGCCCCGTGCCGAAGTGCGCGGCGCGCACTGGCTCAAGCCAAAGTTGGTCGCCGAGATCGCTTATACCGAGATGACTAATGAGGGGACGCTACGACACCCTAGCTACCTGGGCTTGCGTGAGGACAAGAAGCCCGAGGCGGTTGTGCTGGAAACTGAAGAGCCCGTGGCCGAGATCGCAGCGACCGCCACCAGCAGCATCAAGATCAGCAATCGCGATCGCGTCATCGATCCGGATTCGGGCATCACCAAAGGCCAGCTCGCCGACCATTATGCGGCGGTCGCGCCGATCATGCTGCCGTGGGTGGGATCGCGTCCGATCAGCCTGGTGCGCTGCCCGCAGGGCCGCGCGAAGAAATGCTTCTTCCAGAAGCATGACGCCGGGAGCTTCGGCGATACGGTCAAGCATGTCGGGATCATGGAGAAGGACGGGCACGAAGAGCCTTACCTCTACATCGACACTGCCGATGGCCTTCTAACCTGCGTCCAGATGGGCTCGATCGAGTTCCATGGTTGGGGCGCCAGGATCGAGGATGTCGAGAAGGCGGACCGGCTCGTGTTTGACCTCGACCCGGACGAAGGACTCGATTTCGAGGCGGTGCGCAAAGCGGCCTTCCACTTCCGCGAAATCCTTCAGCAGATTGGCCTTGAGACATTTCCTATGGTCACGGGCGGAAAGGGCATCCACGTCATTGCCCCGCTCGTGCCGAAGGCAGAGTGGCCGGAGGTGAAGGATTTCGCGCACCGCCTCGCCCAGGCCGTCGCGCAAAGCGATCCCGAGAATTTCACCGCCGCGCTGCCGAAGGCACAGCGCAAGGGCCGCATCTTTGTCGACTATCTCCGTAACCAGCGGGGCGCGACAGCAGTCATGCCGTACAGTGCGCGCGCCCGGTCCGGCGCGCCGGTCGCCGCGCCAATCACCTGGAAAGAGATGGAGACGATCGACACGCCTGCCCATTGGCATGTCGGCGACGCTGCCGAGCTGGTGAAGCGCGCCGCCTCGAAAGCGCTCTCGGGCTGGGGCCGCGCCGATCAGGTTCTGCCCGATCTATGAAGGTCGCCACCTACAATGTGAACGGCGTGAACGGGCGCCTGCCGGTGCTGTTGCGCTGGCTGGAGGAGGAGGAGCCCGACATTGTCTGCCTGCAGGAGTTGAAGGCGCCGCAGGAGAAATTCCCGGAGAAGGCGATCCGCGACATCGGCTATGATGCGATCTGGCATGGCCAGAAGAGCTGGAACGGCGTCGCCATTCTGAGCCGGGTCGGCGAGATCCACGAGACCCGCCGCGGGCTGCCGGGCGATCCCGACGACAGCCACAGCCGCTATATCGAAGCCGCGGTCAACGGCATCCTCATCGGGGGCCTCTATCTACCGAACGGCAATCCGCGCCCGGGCCCGAAGTTTGATTACAAATTGAGGTGGTTCGAGCGTCTGATCGAACATGCGGCCGGGCTGTTGGAGACAGGCGCGCCGGTCATGCTCGCGGGTGACTTCAACGTGATGCCCACCGATCTAGACGTCTACAAGCCGGAGCGATGGCTCGACGACGCGCTGTTCGCACCGGAGGTCAAGGCGGCCTATTTCCGGTTGCTTGACCAGGGTTGGACCGACGCGTTGCGGACTATTCACCCAGGCGAGGTGATCTATACCTTCTTCGACTATTTCCGGAATGCCTATGCCCGCAACGCCGGCCTGCGCATCGACCATCTGCTGTTGAGTCCGGCACTGGCTGATCGGCTTGTTGATGCACAGGTCGATCGTCACGTCCGGGGCTGGGAGAAGACCAGCGACCATGCACCGGTTTGGGTGGAACTGGCCGATAAGCCGAAACGGCGGCGCAAGGCGTCGGCGTCGGCTGGAGGAAACGCATAGCATCCTACGGCGAGCCAGAGACGGCGTTTGAAAGCCATCTGATTCGCGTCGCCAAGCCGTAGAATTGAGCCCCAGCCGCGACGGCACGTATTTCCGATCCGCGCTAATATATCCGGCCGTCGCCGCTCTTACGACGCCGGTGGAATGCTGTTGTAAGCGGCCGAATTTGGCATTCTTTACCTGTCTCCGAGGCCGCTCGTGCGGCTCCCGATCCACGGAGGCAGGCTCAAGTGACCCAGCCATCAGCCATCGTTCACGCACGCGGAACCGCGATGCTGCGGAGCGCGCTCGGCCCGGCGATCGCGGCCTGGCTTGATGACGGACAAGTCGCCGAAATCATGCTCAATGCCGATGGGCGACTATGGGTCGATCACCTCGACACCGGCATTGCGGCGACTGAAGAAAGACTGAGCCCGCTCCAGGCCGAGCGCATTATCCGGCTTGTCGCCCACCATGTCGGGACCGAGGTCCACAGGGGCGCTCCGCGCGTCTCGGCCGAGTTGCCCGAAGGCGGCGAGCGGTTCGAGGGGCTGCTTCCGCCGGTCGTGACCGAGCCGGTCTTCTCGATCCGTCGGCCGGCGAGCCTGCCGCTGGCGCTAGCCGATTATGTCGCCGCCGGCACGATGACGGCAACAGCGGCGGCGTATCTCGCGCAGGCAGTCCAGACGCGCGCTAACATCCTCGTCGCCGGCGGCACCTCGACTGGCAAGACGACGCTCACCAACGCGCTGCTCGGCGTCGCGTCGGGCGGCAGCGATCGGATCATCCTGATCGAGGACACGCGCGAATTGCGCTGCGATGCCGCCAATGTCGTGGCGCTGCGCACCGCGCCCGGCGTTACGATGACCGACTTGGTGCGCTCGAGCCTGCGGCTCCGCCCCGACCGTATTCCGATTGGCGAGGTGCGCGGGCCAGAGGCGCTCGATCTTCTGAAAGCCTGGGGCACCGGTCATCCCGGCGGGATCGGCACGATCCACGCCGGGAGCGCGACGGCCGCGCTCCACCGGCTCGAACAGCTCATCCTCGAAGCCATCGCCTATGTCCCGCGCGCGCTGATCGCCGAGACGATCGACGTGATCGCGGTGCTGACCGGCCGCGGGGCCGAACGCCGGCTGTCCGAGCTCGTCCGCGTCGAGGGCCTCGCGGCCGACGGCACCTACCGCCTTCTCCACATCCACCCTGCCACAGGAGCAGCCTCATGACCCGTTTGCAGAAGCTTCAGCGCGCCAGCCTCCTCGCTGCCGCGATCCTCACCTCGTCTCCTGCCTGGGCCGGTGGCTCAGGCATGCCGTGGGAGACCCCGCTGCAGTCGATCGTCGACTCGGTGCAGGGTCCGGTCGCCAAGGTGATCGGCGTGATCATCATCGTGATCACCGGCCTGACGCTGGCGTTCGGCGACACCTCGGGTGGCTTCCGCAAGCTGATCCAGATCGTGTTCGGCCTGTCGGTCGCCTTCGCCGCTTCGTCCTTCTTCCTGAGCTTCTTCAGCTTCGGCGGCGGGGCGCTGGTCTGATGCAGGACCCCATGATGGGGGGCGATCTGCCCGGCTACGCGGCGCCCGTGCATCGGGCGCTGGCCGAGCCGATCCTGCTCGCCGGCGCGCCGCGTGCACTCGCGATCGTCAACGGGACGCTCGCCGCCGCGATCGGCATTGGCCTGAGGCTCTGGATCGCCGGCATCGTGATGGCGGTGGTCGGTCACGCCCTCGCGGTCTTCGCTGCCCGCCGCGACCCGCAGATCCTCCCCGTCGCGCGCCGCCACATCGCGCTTCCCACTCTTTTCGAAAGCTAAGCTCCATGTTGTTCCTGCGCGAACATGCCCGCCGCGCCTCGCGGCTCTCGGACTTCCTGCCCTGGGCGGCGCTGATCGCGCCCGGCATCATCCTCAACAAGGATGGCAGCTTCCTGCGGATCGCCCGCTTTCGCGGTCCCGATCTCGACAGCGCCACCCAGGCCGAGCTGATCGCCACCTCGGCCCGACTCAACAGCGCGCTCAAGCGGCTCGGCACCGGATGGGCAATCTATGTCGAGGCGCAGCGCAGGGAGTCGCCGGGCTATCCGGCTTCGGCCGGTTTCGCTGACCCGGTCTCGGCGCTGATCGACGAGGAGCGGCGCGACCAGTTCGAAGGCGGGGACGTCACCCAGCCAAACTTCACCAGCGCCTATTATCTGACGCTGCAGTGGCTGCCTCCTGCCGACGACACATCGAAGGCTTCGGCGCTGTTCTACGAGGGCGGCGCAGCCGGTGTCGCCACCGCCGCTGACCATCTCGACGACTTCGAGCGCGATACCGGCCGCATGCTCGACATGATCGAGGGCGTGATGCCCGAAGCCGCCTGGCTGTCGGACGACGAAACGCTGACCTATCTTCATTCGACGATCTCGACGCACGATCAGCGCATCGCCGTGCCCGAGACGCCGATGCACCTCGATGCGCTGCTCTCGGATGAAGTGCTGGTCGGAGGACTTGCGCCTCAGCTTGGGCCCAAGCATCTGCGGACCCTGTCGGTCACCGGCTTTCCGGCGGTCACGGTGCCCGGGATGCTCGACGAACTCAACCGGCTGGGTTTCGCCTATCGCTGGACCACCCGCGCGATCTGCCTCGACAAGGTAGCGGCGCAGCGGATGCTCGGCCGCATTCGCCGGCTGTGGTTCTCCAAACGAAAGAGCCTCGCCGCGATCATCAAGGAGGTGCTGACCAACGAGGCGAGCGTGCTGGTCGATACCGACGCCGCCAACAAGTCGGCCGAAGCCGACGCGGCGCTACAGGATCTTGGCGCCGACATCGCGGGCTATGCCTATGTCACCACCACTATCACCGTGCTGGGCGATACGCCGCGAGACGCCGATCTGCGGCTCGCGGGCGTAGAGAAGATCGTCCGTGGCCGCGACTTCGCCTGCATCGCTGAAAGCCTCAACGCACTCGAAGCGTGGCTCGGCTCTCTGCCCGGCAATCCATATGCGAACGTCCGGCAGCCGCCGGTCTCGACGCTAAACCTCGCCCACATCATGCCGGTGTCCGCCGTCTGGGCCGGCCCCGATCGCGATGACCATTTGGGCGGGCCGCCGCTGTTCCACGCGCGGACGCAAGGATCGACGCCGTTTCGCTTGTCGCTGCACGTCGGCGACGTTGGCCACACGCTCGTCGTCGGCCCGACCGGCTCGGGAAAGAGCGTGCTGCTCGCCTTCATGGCGCTGCAGTTCCGGCGCTACCGAGAGGCGCAGGTCTTCGCCTTCGACCATGGCGGCTCGATCCGTGCGGCGACGATCGGTGTCGGCGGCGAGTGGCACGATCTTGGCGGCGCACTTGGCGGCACGGCCGCGCCGGTTTCGCTGCAGCCGCTCGCGCGGATCGACGAGCTCGATGAGCGCGCCTGGGCAGCCGACTGGCTCGCGGCGATCCTCGCCCGCGAAGAGTTCGCGATCACGCCCGAGGTGAAGGATCATCTCTGGACGGCGCTGGGCAGCCTCGCGGACGCGCCCGTCGAGCAGCGGACGCTGACCGGCCTTGCCGTGCTGATTCAGGCGTCGGGCCTAAAGCGGGCGCTCGCGCCCTATACGCTGGCCGGTCCCTATGGCCGGTTGCTCGATGGCGATGTCGAGCATTTCGGCGAAGGCGACGCCCAAGCTTTCGAAACGGAAGGTCTGGTCGGAACGACCGCTGCGCCCGCCGTGCTCGCCTACCTCTTCCACCGCATCGGCCGCCGGCTCGATGGCCGCCCGACGTTGATCCTGATCGACGAAGGCTGGCTTGCGCTCGATGACCCGCTGTTCGGCCGCCAGCTCAAGGAATGGCTGAAGACGCTCCGCAAGAAGAATGCGAGCGTCGTGTTCGCGACGCAGAGCCTCGCCGACATCGAGGGCTCGGCGATCGCGCCGGCGATCATCGAAAGCTGCCCAACGCGGCTGTTCCTCGCCAATGAGCGTGCGCTCGAACCGCAGATCGCTGGCGTCTATCGCCGGTTCGGGCTCAACGATCGCCAGATCGAGATCATCGCGAGCGCCACGCCGAAGCGGGATTATTACTGCCAGTCGAGCCAAGGCAACCGGCTCTTCGATCTGGGGCTTGGCCCGGTCGCGCTCGCCTTCGCCGCCGCGTCGTCCCGGTCCGACCTGAACGCGATCAGCGCGCTGGTCGAGCGCCATGGCCCGGACGGCTTCGCCGCCGCCTGGCTGCGGCACCGCGGCCTGTCCTGGGCCGCCGACCTTCTCACCGCTCCCACCCTCGAACCGCAGGAGGCTTTCGCATGATCCGTTCCCGTATGACCCATCTGTCTCTCGGTGCGGCCGCGCTCGCGCTGGCCGTCGCCGCGCCAGCCGACGCCCAGTTCGGCGGGATCGTCTATGATCCCACCAATTATGCGCAGAACGTGCTGACGGCCGCGCGCAGCCTCCAGCAGATCAATAACCAGATCACCCAGATCCAGAATCAGGCGCAGAGCCTGATCAACCAGGCGCGCAACCTCACCAACCTGCCGACGTCGGTGTTGTCGACGATCCAACAGGACATCGGCCGGACGCGGGCGCTGATCACCCAGGCCCAGCAGATCGCCTATCGCGTCGAGAATATCGATCAGGTGTTCAGCCAGCGCTATCCGTCGGGATCGCTCGCCGGCACGCCATCGGGCACGCTGGTGACGAACGCGCAGACGCGCTGGACCGACGCGCTAGCGGCGTATCAGGATTCGCTGCGCACCGGCGCCACCGTCACCGGCAACCTCGACGGGACCGCCGCCCAGACCAACACACTGGTGACGGCGAGCCAGGGTGCGACAGGCGCGCTCCAGGCGGCGCAAGCCGGCAATCAGCTGATCGCGCTGCAAACGCGCCAGCTGGCCGACCTGACCGCAATGCTGGCAGCCCAGGCTCGCGCAAACGCGATCCAGTCCGCGCGCGCGGCGGCCGACGAGGCGCAGGGCCGTGAGGAGGCGCAGCGGTTTTCGCAGCCGGGCACCGGCTATGTCGCCCAGAGCGTGGCGCTCTTCCATGACTGAGGAGCAGGCACCACGCCGCCGGCCAGCCCTACCGAATTGGCGGATGCTGGCCATTGGGGCTGCCGCGATCGGCACAGTCGCCGGCATGATCGGGCTAATCGCGCTACGCGATCCCGTGCCATCGGCACCGCGCTTCGCCGTAGCCGCGGACGACGCGCCATCCGCGCCGGCTGCGGCCGGCGATCCACTGATGGCGGAGCTGCTGCGCTGCCGGACGCTGCCGGCGGGCAGCGCCGATGCGGCGTGCGAGCAGGCCTGGGAGGTCAACCGGCGGCGCTTTCTCGGCGAGAGCCGCAGCTATGTGCCCCCCCGCGCGGCGGCCCCGTCGCCGGCAGCCGCCACTCCGGTCGCGGAGCGCTGAGCGATGGAAAGCACGGGCGTCATCGATCGGTTTCTCGACACCTTCGCGCGCTACATCGATAGCGGGTTCGGTCTCATCCACGGCGACGTCGCGTTTCTGGCGAGCTCGCTGATCGTGATCGACGTGACGCTGGCCTTCCTCTTCTGGACCTGGGGCGAAGGCGGCGACATCGCCGAACGGCTGGTGAGAAAGACGCTGCAGGTCGGCTTCTTCGCCTTCCTGATCTCCAACTGGAACGGTCTCGCCAAGATCATCTATCTGAGCTTCTCGGGGCTCGGCCTGAAAGCGGCCGGCTCCGGTAGCGCCGACGATCTTCTGCACCCTGGTAAGATCGCCGCGACGGGCATCGATGCGGCGCGGCCGCTCTATGATCAAGCGACGGCGCTGGCCGGCCCGGTCGGCATCTTCACCAATTTTGCCCAGATTGCGGTGCTGCTGCTCGCCTTCGCGACCGTGCTGCTCGCCTTCTTCATCATCGCGATCCAGCTGTTCGTGACGCTGATCGAGTTCAAGCTGACGACACTCGCCGGCTTCGTGCTGGTGCCGTTCGGACTGTTCGGACGCACCGCCTTCCTCGCGGAACGCGTGCTCGGCAATGTCATGGCAACGGGCGTCAAGGTGCTGGTGCTCGCGGTCATCATCGGCATCGGCTCGACCATCTTCCACGAGTTCGTGCTCGATTTTGGCGGAGCGCCGCCGACGCTCGAACAGGTCGCCAGCCTCGCGCTCGCCGCGCTCACCCTGCTCGGACTCGCCATCTTCGGCCCCGGCATCGCCTCTGGCCTGATCTCGGGTGGCCCGCAGCTCGGTGCTGGCGCTGCGGTCGCGACCGGCGCGACCGTCGCCGGGATCGGGGCTGCCACGACCATGGGCCTGGCAGGCGCTGCTGGCCTCGCTGGCCGGGCGGGCTCTGCCGCCGCCTCAACCCTCTCCCGGTCCGCTGGCTCGCCCCCCGCTGGCGGATCCTCGTCGGCGCCACCCGCTCCCCCGGCACCGACGAGCGGCGCTCCGACGGTCCCCCCGCCGTCCGGAGCGTCGGGAGGTGGCGCGAGTGCAAACAGCGCCAGCGGTGGCGGGTCAGAGCCACCATCGCCGGCTGCTGAACCGGCATCGAGCGGCGAGAGCGGCTCGGCGGCCGAGCCGCAGTCTGGGGAGGCGAACGTCGGGGCGGCGGTAGTCCAGGCATCAGCCCCGGCGTGGGCGAAGCAGCTGCGCCGCCGGCAAGCAATGGTCCAGGGCGCGACGCTTGCCGCCCACACTCTGCGGTCTGCCGACCATCATGGCGGATCAGCTCACATCTCGTTGGAGGATCGCTCATGAACCCGTTTCGCCGCCCCTCATCGCGTTTCGGGCGCGAACCCGTGCCCGAGACTCCTTATCAGCGTGCTGGTCAGGCATGGGACGACCGTATCGGCTCGGCACGCGTCCAGGCGAACAGCTGGCGGCTGATGGCATTCGGCGCGACCGCACTGTTGTCGTTGTCGGTCGTCGACAATCTGCGCCTGCGTTTCGGCTCGCACATCGTGCCGTACGTCGTCGAGGTCGATCGCCTGGGGGCGGCCCGTTCGGTCGCGCCGGCCACGACGGACTATCGCCCGACCGATCCGCAGATCGCATGGCATCTCGCGCGCTTTATCGAGAATGTCCGGTCCCGGCCTGCCGATCCGATCGTGCTGCGCCAGAACCTTGCTGCCGCCTACGACTTCACGACCGAACAGGGTGCCGCGGCACTCAATGACTACGCCCGCGCGAATGACCCATTCGCCGCGTTGGCCGACCGTCAAATCTCTGTCGACGTGAAGAATGTCGTGCGTGCCTCCGGCGACAGCTTTCGCGTCGCTTGGGACGAGCGCCGCTACGAACATGGCCAGCTCGCTGCGACCACCCATTGGTCGGCGATCCTGACCATTGTGATCCGCACCCCGAGCGACGCGGCGACGCTCAGCCGCAATCCGCTCGGCCTCTACGTCCACGCGATCAGCTGGTCGCAAGATCTCGGAGAATGACCATGCACAAGAGGTCCATCTTAGCGCCGCTTCTTCTGTTCGCGGCCGTGCCCGCACTGGCTCAGACGGCGCCGTCATTAGCTCGGCCGGTCGCCGTTGCGACCGAAGCGGCGCGGGTCAGCCCGCGTGCCGCAGGATGGCAAGGGGCAACGCAGCTGTTCGTCTATGCCCCGGGAGGTCTCTATCAGGTTTATGCCGCGGTCGGCCAGGTGACCGACATCGTGCTGCAGGAGGGCGAGACGCTGTCCGACACGGGCGCGGTCGCGGCTGGCGACACCGTGCGCTGGGTGATTGGCGAGGCGGCGAGCGGCAGCGGGAGGGGCCGGCGCACGCATATTCTCGTGAAACCGACTGACCCGGGCCTCAGGACCAACCTGGTCATCAACACCGACAAACGGACCTACCATGTCGAGCTTCGCTCTACGTCGGCGACATATATGGCGAGTGTCGGCTGGTCCTATCCACAGGATGAAATCATCGCGGTCCGGGCGAGGATCGAAGCGGCGGCGGCGGTCGCAAATACGCAGGTCCAGACGGGAATCGATCCGGCCAAGCTTGATTTCGCGTACCGGTTGTCTGGCGCAAACCCGCCGTGGAAGCCGGTCGAGGTGTTCGATGACGGGGCGAAAACCTACCTGCTGTTCCCCGACACGATCGCGCAGAGCGAGCTGCCGCCGCTGTTCCTGATTGGCGAAAAGAACAAGGCCGAGCTCGTCAATTATCGCGTGGCCGGTCGCTACATCGTGGTCGACCGTCTGTTCTCGGTGGCCGAACTCCGGCTAGGCACGAAGCGCCAGCAGATCGTTCGTATCGAGCGGACGCGCGGCCGGGAGCAGCGGTCGTGAGCACGCCTGACGATCTGGACACGGAGCGGGCTGCCCGGCAGCCGATCGCGACGCGTGCGCCGGCTCCGACGCCGCGCCGACTGTCGCGCAAGGCGCTGGTAACGCTCACCGGGGTCAGCGCGCTCGGAGTAGCCGCCGCCCTCGGCTATAGTCTGACCCACAGCCACCAGACCCAGGGACCGCAGGACACCGTCTCGATCGAACGCCGCAACACCGATGCTCTAACGGATGCTCCGAAGAGCTACAGCGATCTGCCGCAGGCCGCGTCGGCAAGCATCGGGCCGCCGCCCGCGACAGCGCAGCCGGTGACGACAACGCCACCGGACCGAACCGGAGCCGGTCCATCGACCACGAGCAATGACCTTGCGGCCGAAAGGCAGCGGCGCCGGCAGAGCCAGGAGAGCGCGCGCGGAAGTAAGTTGTTCGCATCGACGGCCGAAGGCACGAAGGGTGCGCCCGCCACTTCGACGGCGGACGCGTCACCTCCACTTTCCGGTCAAGGGCCAGGCGCTTCGCCGGCAGCAGCGGTCAGCGGGGATGCGCAGGACCGAAAGGCGGCTTTCATCGCGAATAGCAGGCGGGAACCGACGATCAACAGCGGGCGTATCGTTCCTGCCGTCAGCCCCTATGTTTTATCGGCTGGCTCGACGATCGCCGCCGCACTCATCACTGGGCTCTCATCCGATCTTCCCGGCCAGGTCGTGGCGCAGGTGACGGAGGATGTGTTCGACAGTGTCAGCGGTCGGACTCGGCTTATCCCGCAGGGTACAAGGCTGATCGGCGCGTATGATGCGCGGGTCACCTACGGACAGTCGCGGGCGCTCGTCGTATGGACGAGGATGATCTTTCCCGACGGTCGCTCGATCGATCTCGATCGAATGATTGGCACGGACGCCGGAGGCCAGTCGGGCTTCGCCGATCGCGTGAACAACCACACCGGCAAGCTTCTGATCGCGGGCTTACTGTCGACGCTGTTCGGGGTGGGTGCTAACGCCGCGACCGCCGGCGGAGACAATGCCAATATCGCGTTCGCGATCCGTGAGAGCGCGGGTCGGTCGGTTGAGAGCGCGGGAGACAAGATCGTCAGCCGTCAGCTCGACGTGCAGCCGACGATCACGATCCGACCGGGCGCGCGGGTGCGTGTACTTCTCAACCGAGACCTATTGCTCGTCCCGTGGGATCCCGATTGAGGTCTCGCTTTTCTCCCTTGGGGCGTTCCCTTTGATCCCAGCGCAATTCAGAGCTTCAAGTGCTTGGTCTAGGAAAAGGCCAGCGATCTCCGTGTTGGAGCCAGTGAGAAGCGCACGCGCCAGTTCGATAAGCCGGAACGCCTCGGTCCGGTTCTGGGCTGGTGTCCGCGTCGTCTCAGGCATGGTCCTACCCCGTCCAGCATATAGAGCCAGCATAACGAATAGGCACGATCGTTCCTAGAACGATCGTGCCTACGCGGTGATCAGATGGTGGATGGACCTGAAGCACATTTTATCCACCAATCTCCGCCGAATTCGTAACGAACGCGGGCATACGCAAGAAGAGATGGCGGATCGGCTCGGTGTCAGCCTGCGCTATCTGGGGTCGATCGAGCGTGCGAAAGTGTCGCCCAGTGTCACAAAGCTCGGACAATTCGCCGCAGCGCTGAATATCAGCCCCTGCGACCTGATCAGCGAGGTTGGGCGTAAAAGGTAGCGAGGATGCGCTTAAGTGGCGTGGCTGCGGACGGTGGCAAGCAGGCGATGACGTAGCGGATTGCGATCATCCCTAGGCCACAGGGCCTGTATCGAGCATAGCGCATTCTCATCGACGATCGGCCGAAAAGCAAGGTCGTCCCGCGCGCCGGCGGTTGATCCGCATACAATGGTTGCGCCCAACCCAAGTTTGACCATGTCGAGCAACGTTGCTGACGATACACAGTTTATACTGCTCTCGAAAGGACGGTCAGCCATTCTCGCCCCGAGCAGGCGATAAGGCGACATGTCGCCTTCGGAGGACTGCAGCAGGATCCTCAGCGCAGAAATATCCGCCCATCGCACATCATCGTTGACCGCTAAAGGATGGTCGAGGGGGAGTGCGACGAACAGGCGTTCGTCCCACAGCCGTTCCTGTTCGTTCGGACTGGAGGTAAGGTCGGGGAGAAGTGGCACGAACATTACGTCGATGACGCGCTCGTTGAGTTGGCGATATAGATCGCTCGCGAGCCCTTCAACAAAGCGAAGCTCGACATCGGGACGGGTCTGTCGGAACTCAAGTAAGGCCGCATTGAGAGGGCCGTGCCCGAGGCAGCATGAGAAGCCTATGGTAAGCGTCCCGGCCAGGCTCTGCGCGATGGTCGCTGCGCGCTGCATCTGCGTATCGACCATGAAGAGGAGGAGCTTGGCCTTAGGAAGAATTGACCGTCCCAGCAGCGTCAACTTGACGGGCATACCTCGGCGGCGCTCGAACAAATCGCCACCATAGAGTTCTTCCAGACGCGCGATAGTCTGACTGACAGCCGGTTGCGAAATACCCAAATGGCGGGCCGCTGCGGCAAAGCTGCGTGCTTCGGCCACCCGCAGGAAGGTCTCAAGCTGGTAGAAGTCGGGGCGAGGCAAAAGGCGGCGAGTACCTCTCACCGGCGCCTGCAGTTCAGCGTTGTGCGTGAACTGCGCATCACCCGACGTGGCCAGCTTCGCTCTTCGTTGCATAATCTACAATATCTAGGTCAGTTAGCATCGGGTCCGATGAGCCAAGCGAGCGCTTCGTTCGGGCATTCGAAGAGTCTTGCATATGACCAAAGCATTGTTCGCTTGATTTGCAGGCGCACTAGTGAGCTCGTTGTTACCCAAGCTTGCCGGCTCGGCTTGGGGAAGTCAGTGAACGCGCCAGCAAGCGCTGCTAAAGATTCCTGTGGCAGTGGGTGCCCGTCCCTGAGCCAGATGCGCAGACGAAACCCGGCCTTGAAACCCTCGCGCGCTTGGATATCGCTGCAATCAAGCGCATATCTTGCCATGTCAGCAGATGTGAACAGGCCGGACCAAGTGATATCTAAAAGATCCTCCGTCGATCTGTATTGCACCGTGTACATAGCAGCTCCCGTTCTGTTACCCGCCTTTGGGCGGTGGCTGGAGACCGTCAGCTATTACCGCGGCGGATAGAATGGGAACTGGCTGCCTTATGAACGCATCCTCTTCTGCCCGTGCCCAAATCGATCGTACGATATTCATGCCGCTGACGACGTGACCGAAGGCGGCGAACCCCTCGCCGTCTGGATTTCGCGATCCGCCGTGATCAAGCACTGGCTGATCGCCAACGCAGATAAAGAAGGCACCAGCGGCCGTCCCGGGAGCAAATCTAGCCATCGAGATAGCTCCGTCGCGATGGTGAAGTCCTGTCTCGGTCGTCGGCTCGTGCTTGATGCAGGGGCGGGGGGCCTTGATGTCCTCGCGAAATCCCCCTTGAATGACGTTGATCGGTACCTCTTGCCCAATCTGATTGCATGGCGCGACGATCCGATAGAATTCCGTCCGATTGAATAGGCCCAAGTCGACGTAGGTCAGAAAGTTCATCGCGGTGATGGGAGCGGCGGCCACATCAATCCGGACACGGATCGACCCTAGAGCCGTTACGATCTCTACGTGGCGGATGTCGCCGATTATGTTCGTCATTAGTCGCCGTCTCGCTTCCAGCTGTCAGCTAGACGTAGGCTCGTCACATAAGGTCGGATCCCAAGGAGAAGAATGATTGAGGCGATAAGGGCGGATACGCCGCCGACGATCGCCATCGAATATCCAAGGGCCATCTCATCTTTGAAGGCATAGTCCGTCACGAGCGCAACAGCGAGCGGACCGCAGCCAATGCCGAGAAGATTGTTGAAAAACTGGTACATGGCAGAGACCTGCCCTCTCATCTGATTTGGAGTGATTTGCTGGAGCGCGGAGACTGCGAGTCCGAAGGGGACTCCCCCGAAGAATAGCGCCGGTGCCATGAGAAGGAGCATCAGTCGGCTGTCACCCACGATCGGCATGGCTATCGTGGGAGCAATTGCAAGCGCCGAGCCAACGGCCGCGGCGATAAAGCAGGCCCCACGATGTCCGCCCTTCTGGAGATAGTCGGAAATCCAGCCCCCGGCGACGACTCCCGATCCGCCAAAAATGCCGATCATCAAGCCATAGGCAGCCCCGGCCTGGCCCACTCCCCAGCCATGAACCCGGATCAAGAAGGTGGGCGTCCAGAGCGCCATGCCGTTGATCAGCAGGCACAGCAGGCCAAAGCCGAGGAAATGAGCGGAATAGGTTTTCCAGTGAATACGCATATAGCCAAGCAGTTCGACGATGGGGACGGACTTCATCGCCGCGCCAGCTTGCTGAAGAGTCCCGCGTCGGCGCGGCTCGCGAACGATCCAGATCAACGGCGCGAGCAAAAGCCCTGGGAGACCGACGAGCAGAAACGCGATGCGCCAACCTTCTAGGGCTCCGGCGAGGGGAACGTCCCACGTGGGAGCACTCTCCAGCAGCGCCACAAGGCCACCGCCGATAAGGTAGGCCAGCGACATCCCGAGGTAACTCCCGAGCACGTAAATGCTCAGCGCGCGCGAACGCTTATCCGGAGGGAAATAGTCTGTGATGATCGAATAGGCTGCCGGCGAAAGGGCGGCTTCGCCGACGCCGACGCCAATCCTCGCCAGAAACAACTGCCCGAAGGTACGTGCGAAACCGCAAACCGCGGTCATCACACTCCAGACGAAAATTCCGATCGAGACGATGCCGATGCGATGATAGCGATCGGTAAGTCGTCCGAACGGTAGGCCCAGAAACGTATAGAAAATGGCGAAGGCAAAACCGTGCAGAAGGCTGACCTCCGTGTCGCTGATCTGCAAATCTCGCCGGATGGGGCCAACGAGAAGAGTCAGCACCGTGCGGTCGACATACGAAAAGATGTAGACACCGGTCAGCATGGCCACTGCGAACCAAGCGCGCCCCGCAGAAGGATAGCCCAAGTACGCCTCATCGAGAGACTGGAGGCGCTCGGGCTTGGAGGCGGCCGACGGTATAATGACGGGAGCCCCGCTCCGACCTGCCGCATCAGTCATGGGCGGGAAACAGCACGACGGAGCCGACCCACAGCAGTTTCGCTTCCTGCTGACCTGGGTTGTTGAGCATTAGCGAGCTCGTCAGCTGATAGTGCATGCTGTCGCCTTCAGAGAGGCTGAACGACGCGCCCCGATACTCGCCTGAAATCCGCCCCTCGAGGAGATAGAGGAAGCCTTCGCCAAGATGTCCTTCTCCAATATTGGCGGAGGTCGACACATGACCTGGTGCAAGGATGAAGATGAAGGGTTCGAGCTTCTGCTCGGGAAAAGAGTTGCTTAGGCGGATATAGGTCGTTGGCGACGCGACCTCGATATACTCCGGATCCCGAGCGCGACGGATCAGCTTCTCTTCTTGGGTGGCTTCCACAAAGTAATTGACGTTGACGCCCAGCGCTTCGGAGATCTGCAACAATGAGATTATCGATGGAGCGGTTTTTCCGCGCTCCACCTGAGAAATAAACGCTACTGAAAGCCCCGAGCGATCAGCGAGGTCCTTGAGCGTGAGCTTCAGTTCCTTACGCCTGACGCGGACGGCTGGTCCGATGTTGATTCGGTCTTTCCGGCGTGGACCCCGCCCCATCTCTACGGCCCGCCCGCTTCTGTCCGCACTGCCCATGCTGGCCCTCTTCATAGTATATAGCATAATTTGTAGTATGTGCTCTGCGGTCGCTCATAGTGCACTTTTTTTCGCAAATCCACTATAAGTGACGGTCGTATGTTGCGCTATCGCAGAAAGTCCGCCATAGCATAATTTCTGCCATTATGTCGTTGGTCGGCATCCGCGGGGGTGCGGGCGTCTGGGAGAAAAGCTTTGGTCACCGTCCATCTGATTGTTCCAACCACGACTAAGTTCGAGTTCGCTGGCGTTCTCAGGCATCTGGAAGGGCCGGATCTCAAGCTTACGCAGTCCCATCTTTCTCGCGGGCCAGCATCGATCGAATCTGAGTTTGATGAGATGTTCGCTGGTCCCGAAGTTGTCGCGGAAGCGATTCGGGCAGAAAACGCGGGTGCCGATGCCATCGTGATTGTGTGCATGGGCGATCCGGCGCTGCATCCCGCGCGCGAAGCAGTCACCATTCCTGTCCTCGGAATCGGCGAGACGGCGATGCACTATGCGGCGATGCTGGGTCACAAATTCAGCATCCTGTGCACGCTCGATCGCCGCGTCGCCAACTACGAGACTAAGGCGCGTATTTTCGGCCTTGAGAGCAAGCTGGCATCCGTTCGTCCGGTCAATATTCCCGTTCTGGACATTGGCGGAGATCATAGCACTGCGCTTGACCGCCTCGTCGATGCAGCGGCCGCCGCCATCGTTGAGGACGGCGCAGATGTGATCGTGCTGGGATGCGGCTGTTTCCAAGACATGGACCGGATTATGGAGGAGCAGCTGCGCGAGAGGGGGTTGGCGGTCCCTGTTATCGACTCGCCGCCGCTGACTATCCTCAGTGCGGCTGCACTTGCCCGCACGCGCCTCACGCACAGCAAGCACGGCTATCCGACACCGCCCGCCAAAGAGCGGTCTGGCTACGAAATTCCGACGCTCAAAGAGCGCGGTTAACCGGGCGCGGCACCGCCGCGTCCAGCAGGAAGAGCGAACCTTGAAGGGGGTCTTGAACATGAAAAACATGAGAAAGTTTCTGGCGATCGGTACAGCGCTTGGGTCGACTATTATCGCGATCCATGGCGCCCATGCTCAGGATGCGGGTGGCGCAGCGCAGACTGCTGCCCCTGAGGAGACGAGCGAGATCGTCGTGACCGCGCGCGGCCGTAGCGAGGCGCTTCAGAACGTTCCGATCTCGGTGTCGAGCTTCGGGGCGAAGGACATTCAAGATGCAGGCATCGAACGTCCAGCTGATTTTATCGGTCTCACGCCGAACGTTTCCATCGCGGAAACTCAACAACCGGGTGTGGCCTTTATCACGGTCCGAGGTATCTCTCAGGTCCGTAATGGCGAGTCCCCTGTCGCTGTCGTGGTTGATGGCGTCCTTCAAACGGTCAGCAATCAGTTCAACTCCGAACTGTTCGATCTCCAGCAGATCGAAGTCCTCAAGGGCCCTCAAGGCGCGCTTTATGGGCGCAATGCAATCGCTGGAGCCATCGTTATCACGACCCGCGAACCGTCCAACGATTTCTTCGGCAGTGGCACGATCGGGTTCGGCAATGGTGGTCAGCATAAGGCCCAGGGCGGTGTCAGCGGCCCAATCGTCCAGGACAAGCTCTTCGGCAGCCTCTCGGGCTCCTTCAAGAGCCGTGACGGCTATCTGAAGAACATTTTTCTCAACAACAAAGTCGATTCGCTGCGCGACTCGGCCATTCGCGGCCGGGTGATTTACGCGGCGTCAGATGACCTCAAGGTGGATTATCGCGCATCGTACAACCGGACGTCTTCGGGTGCGATCTACTTCAAGCGAAACAATGTTGTCGCCGCGACGGGAGCTTACCAGTTTTATCCGTCCCTCCGCTCGACGGCTTCACGGCCAGGATCGCCCGATGACTACGGGCCCCCGCTTAACTCGAACGTCGACGGCACGGCGTTGCGAAAGCTGTTCTCGACGTCTCTCAAGGTCGATCTCGAGACGTCCATCGGCACCCTAACCTCGACGTCATCGTACGATTGGGTCAGTGAACTCACCCTTGGTGACGCGAGCCCGTACACGAGCGCTGTTCAAACCACGCAAACGAGCGGCTTCAAGTGGCATGCGAAAAGCACCGAACTTCGCTTGACATCGTCCAATGACCAGGCGTTTCGATACATTGTCGGTGGCTACTATCTCGATCTGGATCGGAAGTCGGACCGAGCCAATGGTATTGATACCGGAGCCGGTGTTGTCCTGCCCGGTTACAACCCTGCGGTGAGCGTCAATCCATCGACGAACAATACGAAGGACACGAATCACCAAAAGTCGTATGCCGTTTTCGGCCAGCTGAATTACGACCTCACTGATCAGCTCGAGCTTTCGGGCGCCCTGCGTTATGACCATGACAAGCGCAATTCGCTCAACACGGGCAAGATCCGGGATGCCGGCTCGCTTCCGACCTACAACCCCGTCGGCACCCCGGGGACCTTCCGCAAGGCGACATTCGACGCCTGGCAGCCCAAGGCGACGATCCGCTACAAGATCGACACGGGCACGTCCATCTATGCGAGCTATTCCAAGGGCTTCCGAAGCGGCGGCTTCAACCAGGACGGCGTGAGGGCGGTTGCCCTTCGTCTGAACCCAGCGTCGTTGGTCACGGACGACTATAAGAAGGAAATCTCAACATCATATGAAGCGGGCTGGAAAGCGCAGTTCCTGAACCGGGCAGTCACGATCAACGGCGCTGCATTCTACACGCGGTTCAGCAACTCGCAGTACTTCGTTTTCATTCCTGAGGCGAGCGCCCAGATCATTACCAACATCGACAAAGCGACGATGAAGGGGTTTGAAGTCGACTTTAACGTTCGACCGGTCAAAAGCTGGGAGATTTATGGCAACGCGGGCTACACCGACGCGACGATAAAAAAGTATAGCGCGTCGCCGGCTTCTATTGGGAAGACCATGCCGTACGTTCCGAAGTTCGGCTATAATCTGGGCACGCAGTATACCATCCCTGTTACCGACGATCGCACGCTGACGGCGCGCGTCGACATGCATCACAAGGGGCGGCAGTTCTGGGAAACCCTAAACACCGCCGGTGCTCGCTCTGCCTTCGATCTGTATGACGCCCGGCTCTCGTTCGGCGCAGCGGATGGCAAATGGCGGGTTACCGCATGGACCAAGAACGCGTTCGACAAGAAGTACAACGCTGAGTTCGTGGCGGGTGGCTTCACATATCCAGCTGAGCCGAGAACGTTCGGGCTGGATGTGGACTTCCGCTTCTAGTTTGCCCGCAGGGTGGTCGGTCGATCGGGTATAATGACCGACCACTTCCTTCAACGTCGAACAGTTTGATTGAACGGACGGACAGAAGCTACCGTCTAGGCTAGAATTCAAGTTGACGGCGTCCGGAAGGTACCTTCGGGTGCATTAATATTCGTCGTAAGACTAATCGGAGTAAGTGAATTGCGTGCGGCAACCGATGTTGGTGGGACCTTTACTGACCTCGTCTATTACGAGGTCGATCGCGCGACGGGTCAGTCCGGCCAAGTTCGTATCGCCAAAGTCGATACGACGCCGCCCAATTTCGAGGAAGGTGTGGTTGGATCCCTCGCGAAGGCGAAAATCTCCCCTGCCGACCTAGAATTTTTTGCACATGGCGCAACCGTCGTCATAAATGCGCTGACCGAACGTAAAGGCGTAAAAACGGCGCTGATCACCACAGCCGGGTTTCGTGACGTACTGGAGATCGCGCGCGGCAACCGCCCGGACCTCTTCAACTTTGCTTTCCACAAGCCCAAGCCATTCGTCGAGCGGCATTTGCGCGCGGAACTTACGGAACGAACGAATTATAAGGGCATGATCGAGCGTCCAGTGGACCTCTCTCCTCTCCCCGACATGATCGCGGCGTTCAAGCATGAGGGCGTCGAGGCGATCGCGATCGTTTTCCTTCACTCATACATCAATCCCCAGAATGAGCAGCTGGCGGTCGACCGCATCCGCAAATTGTGGCCTGAAGTATCGATCCTCGCCTCGCACGCCGTTAGTCGGGAATGGCGCGAATATGAGCGGACGAGCACTACAGTGCTTTCGGCCTATGTCCATCCCATTGCTGAGCGCTATATCGGTACGCTTGAGAAGAAGCTCTCCGATCAAGGCTTCGCCGGAAAGCCGTTCATGATGCAGTCGAACGGAGGGATCACAACGGCCCGCGCCGCCAAAGCCAACCCGATCACGATGGTAGAGTCGGGTCCCGCCAGCGGTATCTTCGCTGCAGCCTATGTCGGCGAGGCGATCGGTTATCACAATCTGATAGTCCTCGACATCGGCGGCACGACCGCGAAATGCACGCTCATCGAGGAAGGGCAAGTCAAGGTCACGACCGAATATTATATCGAGAGAGATGGCAAGAACCCGGGCTATCCCATCCAGACGCCCGTGTCCGACATAGTCGAGATCGGCAATGGCGGTGGTTCGATCGCGTGGGTCGACGTCGGCGGCAAACTTCATGTCGGTCCTCACTCTGCGGCGGCGCGGCCGGGGCCCGCTGCTTACGGCCATGGCGGCACCAAGGCGACCACGACTGACGCGAACCTGGTTCTGGGTCGTATCGATCCTGCCAGCTTTGTCGGTGGCGAGCGTGAACCGGACTGGAAGGCCGTGGATGCTGCCTTTGCGCCTTTGCAGTCAGCACTCGACATGAGCCGCGAAGAAGTCGCACGTGGCATTATACGGATCGCGAACGCCAATATGACCCGGGCGCTGCGTCTGGTCTCGACCAACAAGGGTCATGACCCGCGCGACTTCTCGCTGATGGCGTTCGGAGGTGGCGGCGCAATGCATGCGGTCGCGTTGGCCGAAGAACTCAAGGTTCCTCACGTGATCATCCCCGTCAATTCGTCGGTCTTTTCGGCCTGGGGCATGTTGCTGACCGATCTGCGGCGCGACTATCTGCGCACCCGCATGGTGCCGCTGGCTTCTGGATCCTCCTCGCTCATTCGGGACATTTTCGGCGAACTCGAGTCGGAGGCGCTCAACGATTACTCGGATGAGGATCAACCGGTCACGCGACAGGATATCGCTTTCGAATATCTAGTCGATATGCGCTACGCTGGGCAGCAGCACACAGTAAAGGTACCCTGCACCGGGGCCAATGTCGGCCGCATCGATATCGACGCAACGGCCGCCAGCTTCCATGCTGCGCATGAGAAGCGGTTCACCTATCGGCTGGATAGCGCTATCGAATTGGTCAACTTCCACCTCGTTGCCAAACTCGTTGTTCCCAAGCCGCCACTGTCACCCAAGCCGAAGACTGGCCGCGCGCTTGCCGATGCCATCAAAGGCCAGCGCCAGGTCGATTACGATGTCCATGGCGTTCACACGGCGACTATCTACGATGGCTTGCTTCTTGAGCCGGACATGGAGTTCCACGGCCCTGCTGTGATCCAGGAGCCTTCGGTCACCTGCGTTATCCCGCCTCGTCACCGCGTCACGATCGACCGGTTAGGCAACTATCACATCCACCTGTCCTTCGTTGAGGAGGCCTGATCCATGACCACGAACATCTTCACGCTCGATATCATCAAGGACTCGCTCGTCGCCGTCGGCGAGGAAATGTTTCAGGCAATGCTGCGGACGAGCATGAGCCCGATTATCTATGAGGGCACTGACTTCGCGGTTGGCGCCACGGACGCCACGGGTAACCTTCTAGCACAGGGCAATGGCGTCGCAGCCTTTCTGGCCGCGCTCGATACTGCGGTGGTATCGACGCTCGATCATCACGATCTCGACCAGATCAAGCCCGGCGACGTGTTCATCACCAATACTCCCTATGAGGGTGGTGGCACACACCTTTCCGATGTTGCGATCCTGATCCCGGTATTCCATGAGACGACGCTGATCGCCTGGACGGTCAACAAGGCGCACTGGACTGAGGTCGGTGGCGCGCAGCCGGGTAGCGTCTCCAGTAGCTCGACCGAAATCTATCAGGAAGGTCTCCGCTTCACATTCATCAAGCTCTACGAAGAAGGCCGGATCAACCAGGCCCTTGTGCAGGTGATCCGAGACAACGTCCGACTGCCCGACTCTACGATCGGTGATATGCATGCAGGCGTTGCCGCGGCGCGAGTCGGTGAGAAGCGCATTCTGGAGCTGGTCGCTAAATATGGCGCGCCAATGGTGCTTCAGGCGATGGATGAACTTCTCGACTATGGTGAGAAGATGACCCGCGCCGCGCTGGCGACCATTCCAAGCGGCGTCTATGAGGCCGAGGATATCATCGAGGATGACGGCCTCGGTAATGGCCCCTTCGCTGTCAAGATCAAGGTGACGATTACCGGGGATCGGCTGATTGCCGATTTTACGGGCTCCGCTCCGCAGGCGCCCGGACCGGTGAATACGACATATGCTGGGTTGCTAACCGGCGCGCGTTGTCTGTTCAAGGCAATCACTGATCCAAGCATCCCGGCGAATGGCGGATGCTTCCGGATGCTCGAGGTGGTCTGTCCCCCAGGCACGGTGCTCACCGCCCAGCCGCCGGCCCCAGTTTCAATGAATTTCCAAGCGCGGAACGCCGCAGTCGATGTGTTCTGGAAGGCGTTGGCACCGGTTCTGCCCCAACGTCTCCCCGCTGGGCACCAGCAATCCGTCTGCGCGACCTTCATCTCCGGACTGCACCCCGACACCGGCGAACTGTTCGTGATCGGCGAACCGTTGGTCGGCGGCTGGGGGGCGTGCCACGACAGCGATGGCGACGCTGGCCAGTTCTGCAGCTCGAACGGCGAAACCTACAACATTCCCTGCGAGCTCTTCGAAGCGCGCTACGGCCTACAAGTCGCTCAGTATGCATTCCACGATCAGGATGGTGGAGCCGGCGAATATCGGGGCGGAAAGGGCGTCGTGCTCGATTATCGCGTCACCGCCGAGCGTGCATTCTTGACCTATGCCGCCGCCCGCACCTCGTCGCGTCCTTGGGCGCTGTCAGGCGGGCAAGAAGGGTCGAACAACTATGCCGAAGTGCGCCGCCACGGCGGCGATGTTGAGCGCTTCGGCATGTGCACGACCGTGCCGGTCGAGCGCGATGAGGTGATCCGCATCTACACTGCGACAGGGGGCGGCTATGGCGACCCCAGGCGACGTCCACGCGAATTGCTCGAAAAAGACATCAAGAACGGTTTTGTCACTACCGCGCAAGCGACTCGCGATTACGGTTACGAGCCGGCCTAACTGGAGCACTTGGGAGAAACGGGCATGTACGACCCCTGCGAACAGCCGATTCGTGTACGCTGGCTAAGACCAATCGGCCTGACGACATTCGATGAGCCCATTGCGCGACTGCTCTCGGACATCCGCCTCCCGGGTACAGAGGTAGAGGTCGCGTCTTTCGATATGCCGTTCAGTCCGCCGCATCTGGAATATCGCGCATATGAAGCGCTGATGGGCGATCGGATTGTCGCCACTGCGAGGGAGGCGGGTCAAAATGGCATCGATGCGATGGTCATCGGCTGTTTCTACGATTGTTTTCTAGAAGATGCCCGCGAGCTTTCGGGTAACGCGATCATCATCGCTCCTTGCGAGGCCTGCCTAACCGTCGCCAGTGCGCTCGCCAATCGGTTCTCTATCATCGTCGGTCGCGACAAATGGATCGAGCAGATGCGTAATACGGTCGAACGTTACGGAATGGGAAGCCGGCTGGCGTCGTTTCGGAGCTTGGGCATGAATGTCCCGGAATTCCAGAAGGACCATGCTTTCACGCGCAAACGGATTATTGAAGAGGCCCGTCGTGCCGTGGAGGAGGATCGTGCCGAGGCGATTGTTCTCGGCTGTACGCTAGAGTTTGGATTCTATGCCGAGGTTCAAAGGGAGATCGGTGTACCGGTGATCGATGCCGTGATCGCGCCGTTCAAACATGCTGAGCATCTGGCACGACTGAAGCGCCAGTTCGGCTGGCAACCTAGCCGGGCGTGGAGCTGCGAAGCGCCGAGCGAAGAGGAAATGCGCAGTTTTGGCCTTTTCCAGACACAGCCTAAGCTTAATCGAACGGTTATCTAAACGCGGAGCCATGCACTGCGCATAATGCGCTTTTGCTCATGATCGCGGGCTCGACCATCGAAGGGCAGCTCGAAGGGTCATCGACGGACTGACCACGCGCGGAGCATCAACCTCGCGATCAACGAGCACCGAATTGGATGGCGCTCCAAGACTACTCAATGACCGCCCCTGAGACGCCGAGAGCTCCAGATGAACATAATTCGCGATAAACTTGACAAAGAAGGGTCGACCAGACATCCCGCCGCAGACAGGAGCACACTTTCTGCGGCAGGGCACACTGCTGCTGCACCCCTTAGCAAGCCCATGGATGGGCGCGCGTGGGGCTTGCTTTGCGCGCTATCATTGATGTGGGGCACGGCGTTCTACTTCACAACCGTTCAACTGCAGGCCCTGCCTCCCCTTACAATCGTCATGCTTCGCGTCGGCTTAGCTGCCACCGCCCTTTTAGGGTGGATGGGCGCGGCCGGCCTGAAATTCCCAAATATGACGAACTGGCCAATATTTCTTGGGCTTGGCCTACTTAACAATGTTCTTCCGTTTGCCCTCCTTGCTTTCGCTCAACAATCGATTTCTAGTTCACTTGCTGGCATCCTCACGGCGACAACGCCTTTATGGGGCGTACTGATCGCTCATTTTTTCACGGATGATGAACGCGCTACCCCCTCTAAGATTGCGGCTGTGCTCTTGGGCGCTGCCGGCGTTGCCGCCATGGCTGGCAATGATGCAGCTTCTGGGCTCAGTGTCGACTTACTGGCCCAATGCGCCTGCCTCGGAGCCTCTCTGAGTTATGCTTCAGCCGCAGTCTTGTCGCGGCGATACCTCAAGGGTGATCCATCTCCTCTTGCCGTCTCCACGGCGCAATTCTGCGTAGCTGCGGTAATCATGGTTCCAGTGGCGCTTTGGATTGACCGCCCGTGGACATTGCCTATGCCTGGACCAACCGTCTGGACCGCGACGGCGGGGGCGGTTTTGATTTCGACTGTCTTTGCCTACCTTGTGTACTTCAAGCTAATCGCGCGCGTCGGCGCGAGTACGGCGCTGCTCGTTACGTTTACGGTACCAGCTGTCGCCATGCTGCTCGGGATCGTGTTTCTCGGCGAGACGCTCTTGCCCGCGCATATTCTCGGAATGGCGCTCATAGCACTCGGCCTGGCAGCGATAGACGGGCGCTTTTTGCGGATAGTCATGTCTACGGGCGGCGTTCGGTGAACGGACTGCCGAAAGTCCAAGGCGGCAACGTGGTGCCCGAGCATCCTTCAGATACTCCCGACCTCGACCATTTCGATCGCAAAATCCTGAAGGCGTTGCGAAATGATGGTCGTGTGACGTTCACTGAGCTGGCTCATCAGGTCGGCTTATCGAAGACCCCTTGCCAACAGCGTGTAAAGCGCCTGTGCGAACGCGGCGTCATTGTCGCGTTTCGTGCCATCATTGATCCTCAAAAAATTGGTCTCGATCATGTCGCTTTTGTCGAAGTGAAGCTCCTAGACACCCGGGAGAGTGCGCTTACGGAGTTCAACTTGGCGGTCCGTACGATTCCAGAGGTCGAGGAGTGTCACATGATCGCGAGCAGCTTCGATTATCTCCTGAAGGTGCGGACATCAGACATTCGAAAGTACAGGACTGTCCTCGGGGAGCAAATTTCCGCTCTGCCGCACGTAGCGAGCACCTCAACCTATGTTGCGATGGAAACAATACGAGAATCCGCCAGATAATCTCACCTCGCGAAGCCTACAGGTCCCTTCATGGAAACGGCAATCACCCCGGGCGGCAGAGCATCAGTCGAATCGATCATCTGTCCTTCAAGCACTTGAAAAATCGCCTGCCAACTTGTTTAAAATAAGTCGATCTTCGTGCTGAATGGCCGTTTGAAGTCGGTCTGATTCCGACGCCGTCGCTATCATCTCGACGTTATGACCAGAGCGACCTTTGCGGCTTTTGCCGAGCCGATCAGCCCCCCCAGCAAGCTGCGCCAGTCGATCACGGCCGCGTATCGGCGGCCGGAGCCGGACTGCATCGCCCCATTGCTGGAGCAGGCAACGCCTGATGCCCAAACCGTGCAGAGAGTGCGGGACACGGCGCGCACGCTCATCGCTCGTTTGCGTGCAAAGCGAACAGGCTCTGGCGTAGAGGGGCTGGTCCGAGAGTTTTCCCTTTCGAGCCAGGAGGGGGTTGCGCTGATGTGCCTCGCGGAGGCGCTCCTGCGCATACCTGATAGCGCAACGCGCGACGCACTCATCCGAGACAAAGTGGCTGGCGGCGATTGGGCGGCTCACATCGGCGGCGGCCGGTCGCTCTTCGTGAACGCTACGGCGTGGGGACTTTGCGTCACCGGCCAACTGTTGGACAAAGAGTCCGCGCGTGGCCTCGCACCAGCGCTGACGCGGCTGATCGCGCGCGCCGGCGAGCCGGTCATTCGACGCGCAATGGACTTTGCAATGCGCATGATGGGAGAGCAGTTTGTCAAGGGAGAGACGATCAACGATGCTCTGCGGCGTGCCCGAAGCGTGGAGGCAAAGGGTTTCACGCACAGTTACGACATGCTCGGCGAGGCTGCCACCACCGCCGAGGACGCAGCGCGCTACTACCGGGACTATGAGCAAGCCATTCACGCGATCGGGGAAGCTTCTGCAGGGCGCGGCATCTACGCTGGGCCCGGAATTTCGATCAAGCTATCGGCACTGCATCCGCGCTACTCCCGTTCGCAGGCCCGTCGGGTTGTGGACGAGTTGCTGCCTCGGGTGAGGAGGCTGGCCGGTCTCGCGCGGCTATATGATATAGGTTTCAATATTGACGCTGAGGAGGCCGATCGTCTCGAGCTTTCTCTCGACCTGCTTGAGGGTCTGGCGCTCGACCCTGAGCTTGCCGGGTGGAATGGCTTGGGGTTCGTCGTCCAAGCCTATGGGAAGCGATGTCCATTTGTCATCGATTGGATCGTCGATCTTGCGCGCAGAAGCGGGCGCAGGATCATGGTGCGACTGGTCAAGGGCGCCTATTGGGATGCTGAAATCAAGCGGGCGCAAGTTGACGGCTTGCTCGATTTCCCGGTCTATACGCGCAAGGTCCATACGGACATTGCCTACATTGCCTGCGCGCGAAAGCTCCTGAGCGCTCCCTGTGAGATTTTCCCGCAGTTTGCGACACATAATGCGCAGACCCTGGCGACCATCTTCCATCTGGCCGGACCTGATTTCGAAATCGGCGATTATGAATTTCAGTGCCTGCACGGAATGGGAGAGCCACTCTACGATGAGGTCGTAGGTGCTCAAAATCTCGATCGGCCGTGCCGTATCTACGCACCGGTCGGAACTCATGAAACACTTCTGGCGTATCTGGTGCGCCGGCTGCTGGAGAATGGCGCCAATTCCTCATTTGTGAACCGGATCGGTGATCCCGCCGTCCCCATAGACGAACTGATCACCGATCCAACAGTGGCGGTTCCGGGAGCCGCTCCGCTGGGCCAGAAGCATGCTGAGATCGCTCTCCCTGCCGATCTCTACCCTGATCGACGCAACTCCGCAGGGGTTGACCTCAGCGACGAGGCAGCGCTTGCCGCGCTTTCCCAGGCCCTAGCCGCCAGTGCGTCTAAAGAATGGCGGGCAGTCCCGGTTTTGGCGACCGCGGAAGTGCAGCGCCAAGAGCATGACGTCGTCAACCCCGCCGACACATCGGACGTCGTTGGTAGGGTGGCCTTTGCCCTGCCCCGCGACGCGCGAGAGGCTGCGAGACGATCCACTTCGGCTGCAAAATCTTGGCGGGCCATCTCGGTCGAACAACGCGCCGAGATTCTCGAACGGGCGGCAGATGCTGTGCAGGATAATATGGCGCCCCTCATCAGCTTGGCCATCCGCGAGGCTGGGAAATCAGCGGCCAACGCTGTGGGTGAGGTTCGCGAGGCCATTGATTTCCTACGCTACTACGCGGTTCAGGCCCGCGAAACACTTGGAATGCAGTCGGAGCCTTTGGGCACCATCGTCTGCATCAGCCCCTGGAATTTTCCCCTCGCCATCTTCGTTGGCCAGATTGCCGCCGCGCTTGCGGCCGGAAACGTGGTGCTGGCTAAGCCTGCCGAAGAAACACCGCTCATCGCCGCTGAAGCCGTCCGCCTGCTTCATGCCTGCGGAGTGCCCAGCGACGTGCTGCAGTTGTTGCCCGGTGACGGCGCGATCGGAGCGGCATTGGTTGAGGCGCCCGAGACCGCAGGTGTCATGTTTACGGGCTCCACCGAGGTTGCGCGTCTGATCCAAGCACAGCTTGCCACAAGACTTTCGCCGCGTGGGGCGCCGATACCGCTCATCGCGGAGACCGGCGGTCAGAACGCAATGATCGTCGACAGCTCTGCTCTGACGGAACAGGTGGTGCTGGACGTGATCGCATCGGCTTTCGATAGCGCCGGACAACGCTGTTCGGCTCTACGAATCCTTTGCCTGCAGGACGAGATTGCCGATCGGACCCTTCACATGTTGAAGGGAGCCGTCGCGGAGCTGCGGATCGGCCGCCCGGACAGCCTATCCACCGACGTTGGCCCCGTGATTTCGCCTCCGGCGCTGGAAAATCTGAATCAACATATCGCCCACATGCGCGGCAAAGGCTTTCGCGTCGAAACAGTTGGCTTTGCGGAAGGGACTGAGCAGGGGACGTTTGTCGCACCGACGATCATCGAGATCGACAGTATCGCTAATCTTGAACGGGAGGTGTTCGGGCCGATATTGCATGTCATACGCTTCCGACGTGACAGTCTCGAAGATCTCATCAAGGCTATCAACGGAACAGGTTTTGGCCTGACGTTTGGCTTGCATACGCGGCTCGACGAAACAGTCGACTTCGTGACGTCCAAGGTCCGCGCCGGCAATCTTTACGTCAACCGCAACGTCATAGGGGCTATCGTCGGCGTCCAACCTTTTGGCGGCCGTGGGCTTTCTGGCACCGGACCGAAGGCGGGCGGGCCGCTTTACCTTGGACGATTGACCCAAACCCCGTTGGTTCATCCTACGATTGAGAACGCTAAGGCGGACCCGGCACTGCTCGCTTTTGCAACCTGGCTCAGTGAACGGCAGTTTGAAGCCGCCGCTTCATATGCACGAGATTACGCCGCGGTGTCGCGCCTTCACCAGAAGCTGGTGCTCCCTGGACCCGTCGGTGAGCGGAATATCTATGAGCTTCATCCGCGTGGTCAGCTCTTGCTGATGCCTGAAACCCAATATGGACTCTTTCAACAGATTGCAGCCACGCTCGCCGCTGGCTGTGACGCCCATGTCGAAGGGATGCCGCTGCCGGCAGATCTGCCTGCCGCGGTCGCTGAGCGCCTCCAGCATCCACCGCACACTGGCTGCGCTGGCGTGCTGGTCGAGGGATCAGGCAGCCGCCTGTTGGACGTCGTCCGATCGGTCACGACCCGCTTTGCGGAGATAGTGCCTGTGCATGCGGCGTCTCAAGCCGAGTGTCTCGGTCCCCGGGCTTACCCTTTAGATCGTCTCTTCGAAGAGGTTTCGATTTCGATCAACACGACGGCCGCCGGCGGCAATGCAAGCTTGATGGCAATCGGATGAGCTGCCCGGAAAAGACTGAATCGGTCGCGACACATCAGAAGGATCAATAGCGATGGATGCAAAGAAATCTCACAACCCCGTGCCTTCCAATGCGACGGATGACGAACGACGCACAGTCATCCCTTCGAAGCTGCTTCGCAATGATCGAACGATTGGCTCCGGGGCTATTGCCGCGGCCCTTCTTTTCGTCCGGAGCCGATGAAGCGCTCGGGTCGGTCTGACCTGATACTGTGTCCGCTCCATGGGCGGGCACCGACGTAACGATTGGTCCCGGCCCCGCCATGACGATGTTGATGTTACCAAGCCACCCCGATCGATCACGTGTTCTGGCTGAGCTGCACGCTCGTCCGTTCACGGCCGTCGACGCCCCGCGCCGGGTTCTCCATTTCGCATTTCAAACGAGCGCACGCGAAGCGCAGGAGGATGCTCAGCGGGTCGAACAGCTGGCTGCACGGTGCACCCCCGTGGGGCCAAAAGTCGAGAGGCGGCATCTGTCGATACCGACGGAGAACCTTCTTTGGGAGCGTCACGGCGAGTTCGTCACCTACACAATCGTAGTGCCGTTTGGGCATAAGGCGGATTGGCCTGAGCACCTCATCCCACCCGGGCGGCTGTTGGTGGCGGTGGACCTTCGTCTCGTCTCGGAAGGATTGCGACCGGCGGCCATGGTCCAAGCGTCGATCGCGGACGGGCGCGCTCTGATATCGACCGACTTTGCGGAAAATGCAGAGGGCTTCGTCGATATCACGATCATCAATCGAAACATGCCGTCCGATGTCGCGGGCGCGACAGTGCAGCGCGTTCTCGAGACGGAAACCTACCGATGCTTCGCGCTTTTAGGGCTACCCGTTGCGGAACGGGCTGCGGTGATCATGGGCAGGATTGAGGATGAGCTCCCTTCGCTCATGGAGAAAATGGACGCCGCGTCGACGCTGGAGGACAATCGCGAGCTTCTGGATCGACTGACGTCCATGACGGTAGATCTTGAGCGGAGCAGCGCGTCCACGCACTTTCGGTTCGGTGCAACCAAAGCCTATGCCGAGCTCGTTCGACTTCGCCTCCTCGCGCTTTCGGAGCGGCCAGATATGGGCGGTCCCGGACTGGCATCCTTTCTCTCGCGACGTTTCGAGCCAGCAATTCGGACGTGTGCGACGGTGTCGGAGAGGGAGGCCACCCTCGCGCAAAAGCTGACGCGTGCCGCTCAGTTGCTGCGCACCAGGGTGGAGATCACGCTCGAAAGTCAAAACCGCGATCTCCTCGAGACGATGGGAAACCGGGTACGGCTCCAGCTGCGGCTGCAGCAAACCGTCGAGGGCTTATCGGTCGCCGCGATTGCTTATTATGTGGCCAGCCTGTTCCATCTTCTGGTCGCCGGCCTCGAACCTGTCCGTGCACGGGTCGAACCCGAGTTGCTGACCAGCCTGGTTACGATTCCGATCATCGCTGCCGTCGCTTTCGCTGTGCGCCGGGTCCGACGACATCACATCGATGCTGATCCCTCCCTTCCCTGAGCTCTGACCTGGTTCGGCGCTGACAACCATTTTTGACCGAGAGAAAAGCATGACCGCCTCTACCGAGCGATGCCTACCCGAAGCCGAACTCCACCGCGCGATCGATAGCCTGCTCACGAATGGAGCCCTGCCTGGGGAACTTGAGCAATTCGATAGCGAGTTGCGCCGCGCAGCGGTCGATTTCATTAGTGCGATGGCTCTTAGGAGACTGCAGGGGCACCCTGCGATCGGCCTGGAACCACTCGATCCAAAGAGCCACCAAGGGCCCATGCGTCTGGTGATCGTCAACGACGATATGCCGTTCCTCGTCGATTCCGTCGCCGCATTGATGGCCGAGCGCGGGATCGCCATTCATCGGCTTCTCCACCCTATCCTGGCGATGCAGCGAGATGGATCCGGTACGCTGAAGCAGGTTGCCGCGGCCAACATTGCCGAGCTGAACCGGGAGTCGCTTATCTACATGGAGATCGACTGGATCGATCCCGCTGCCTTGCCGCTTTTGACGCAGGAGATCCAGCACGTCCTGGGTGCGGTGCGGGAAGCGGTGGAGGCCTATCCTTTGCTGCAGGAAGCGCTTCGATCAAGCGCCCGCATGCTGAAGAGCGACGAGGCCGCTGAATTGCTCGCCTGGTTTCTCGACAGCAGAATGACGCTCCTCGCCTATGCTCGGATTGATCGGGCCGGTGCGGTCGAAGCGTCGCTCGGCTTGAATTCGGGGGCAGAGCCCTGGCTATCTGCTGCGTCCTGTCGGTCTGCTCTGGAGTGGTTCGAGGCCGGTCATACGGCTCCCCTTCTCCTCAAGGCCGAGCGGATTTCCCCGGTTCATCGCCGCGTCCCATTCGACCTGATCGTCGTTCCCGTCATGCGAGGGGACTCCATAAGCGCTCTGAGCGTCCACGCGGGCCTCTGGTCATCTGATGCTCTTGCCACGCGCCCGGACAAGGTTCCTCTTCTGCGGCAGCAACTTCGCATCCTGGCCGACGAGTTTGGCTTCGACCCCTTCACGCATGCAGGCAAAGCCCTGGTCCATGCGATTCGTCGGCTTCCGCATGATTTGCTGACGGGGTTTCAACCCCAAGAGCTACGATCGGTTGCTCTCACCGCAATGTCGCTCGTCGATCGGCCGCGGTCCAAAACCGTCCTGGTTCGTGAGACGCTCGGGGGCCATCTTTTCGCGTTCGTTTGGCTGAACCGCTTCGATCTCACGACGAACCGGCGGGCGGCGATTGGCCAGCTTATCGCAGACGAGGCGCGCGGAAAGGTCGTGACATGGTCCGTCGACATTGGCGACGGCGATTTGGCGCTTGTGCGCTATATCATTAGCTTGGTCGGAGCAGGCCGCGTACCTGCGGCGGCGGCGATCGATGACCGCGTCCAGGCGATGCTGCGAGGATGGCGTCCTGCGGTGGCCGCCGCGCTTGCAGAATTCGTGTCTCCCGATCGAGCCGCGAGCTTGGCGCGCGAATATGCCGAAGCCTTTCCGACGGGATTCCGGACCCGATGCGACGCACGCGATGCCGCTCGCGATATCATGATGCTTTCCGAACTCGCGTCTGACGCTGATCGGGCGGTTCGTCTCAACGCACCTGAGCCAGACGCAGCCGCCCGGTTGCGCCTTCAGATATATTGTACGGGAGAATTTCTGCCGCTCTCGGATGTGGTCCCGGTTCTTGAGAATTTCGGCTTCATCGTCCTCAAGGAGATTCCGACTGCACTTGCGGACGGAAAGGGCAACATACACGAATTTCTCGTCGAAGCCCCGTCTATAGTCACAGATGGCATTCTGGAGGACGGCCCGACCATCGAGAGCGCGATTGCCGCTGTTCTGAGCGGCCACGCCGAGAACGACGCTTTCAATAACTTGGTCGTGCGGCTTGGGGTCGAGCCCCGCGCCGTCGTCCTGTTCCGCGCGTGGTTTCGATATCTGCGACAGACAGGCGTGCCTTATGGGTTGAGCACCTTCGCGGCCGCCTTGGCGAACGCACCCGTCGTAACAAAGAGCCTGATCGCCCTGTTCGACGCGCGCCTCGATCCGATCCATCATTCCGAGGCTCGGGCCGATCAAGCACGCTCTAACATCCGCGACGGCCTGACCAATGTGCAGGCGATCGATGACGACAGGATGTTGCGGCGCCTTTGGGGGGTGATCGAGGCGATCCTGCGGACAAATGCCTTCAGCGCGTCAGGTGACGAAGCGCTCGCGTTTAAACTGGATAGCGCTAACGTGCCTGGGCTCCCGTCCCCTCGGCCGTGGCGGGAGATATGGGTGTACAGCCCGCGCGTCGAAGGTGTCCATTTGCGGGCAGGCCCGATCGCTCGCGGTGGGCTTCGCTGGTCCGATCGCCGTGACGATTTCAGAACCGAGATCCTTGGGCTGCTTAAGGCACAAATCGTGAAGAATGCGGTGATCGTACCGACGGGTGCCAAGGGAGGCTTCTATCCCAAGAACCTGCCCTCTTCTCGCGACCGCGCGGCTTGGATTGCGGAAGGTACCGAAAGCTACAAGATCTTCATCCGGGCGCTATTGTCCCTCACCGATAATGTCATCGATGGGGCGATCGTTCATCCGCCAGCGACGGTGCGCCACGATCAGGACGATCCCTATTTCGTCGTTGCAGCCGACAAGGGCACAGCTTCCTTTTCGGATGTGGCCAACGCCATAGCCATTGAGCAAGGCTACTGGCTCGGGGACGCTTTCGCGTCCGGCGGCTCCAATGGATATGACCATAAGGCGATGGGCATTACCGCGCGCGGAGCATGGGTTTCCGTCCAGCGGCATTTCGCGGAACTGGGGATCGACGTCCAGTGCGACCCCATAACGGTCGTCGGGTGCGGCGACATGTCCGGTGACGTCTTTGGCAATGGCATGCTGTTGAGCCGATCGATCCGCCTCGTCGCGGCATTCGACCATCGTAACATCTTCATCGATCCCTCACCGGATCCGGCCCTGAGCTGGGAAGAGCGGCAGCGGCTTTTCTCCCTGCCGTCGAGCAGCTGGCAGAATTATGATCCGACGCGAATTTCAGCCGGGGGAGGAGTTTACGACAGGTCGCAAAAGGAGATTGCGCTCTCCGCAGAGGCTGGCGGGTTGTTCGGGCTCGATGCCGGCAAGCACGATCCGGCGACGATCATCCGGGCAATCCTCAAGGCGCCGGTAGATCTGCTATGGTTCGGTGGCATCGGCACCTACGTCAAATCCAGTCACGAAACGCATCTGCACGCCCGGGATGTGGCCAACGATTCCCTTCGTGTCGATGCAAACCAATTGCGCGCCAAAGTCATTGGCGAAGGGGCCAATCTGTCGATCACGCAGGCGGGTCGTATAGAGTTCGGCCTACTTGGAGGGCGATCGAATGCCGACTTCGTCGACAACTCGGCGGGAGTCGACTGCTCTGATAATGAGGTGAACATCAAGATCGCGCTGAACGCGGAGGTCGCTTCCGGAAAGATGCTGCCCGAAGATCGTAACGCCCTGCTCGCAGCAATGACAGACGATGTCGCTGATTTGGTCTTGGAAGATAACCGCATCCAGTCCCTTGCGCTCTCGATCGCCGAACGCGGAGGTCCTGCGCAGGCTGCTTCGCAGATCGGGGTCATTGCCTATATGGAGGCGAACCACGGTCTCAACCGTGACATCGAAGGTCTCGGCAGCGACGATCATTTCGCGCGTCGCGCGCGAGACGGCAAAGGGCTCACGCGCCCCGAGCTCGCCGTCATCATGTCACATGCGAAACTGACATTGCAGACGGCGATCGAAGCTTCGCCGTTAGCGAGTGACCCAGCGCTCATGGGACTTGTTTCAGACAGTTTTCCGCCGGCGATGAGGCAGCATCATCACGAGGCCATCGCTACGCACCAACTTCGACGGGAAATCCTCGCCACGAAGATCGCAAATATCGTAGTCAATCGTCTCGGCTTCAAAGCCCTATTCGAGTTGGTCGACGAGGAAGGTGTCAGCCTGGCCAGAGTGGCAGGTGCATATCTCGCCTGCGATCAGATTTTCGGACTGTCGGAGACTTTCGCGGCGATCGAACGGGAACAGATCGACGAAGCCGCTCGTATCCAATTGCTCGAAATCATGGCCAGGCTCTGCCGTCTGCAGGTCGCCAACATCCTCCGAAGCGCGCCGCACTCAGCGCTTCCCCACGGGATCGCCGCATTCCTTGCGCCCGGAATCCATCAGCTGGATTTAAGTTTGGTTGAGGGCGAGCAGGCCTCCGACGAAGCCACCGATTTGGCCCGGCACATCACATCGCTGGGCGCACATGCGAGTGTCTCCCAACGGATCGCTATTCTGCACCGGCTGAGCGAAGCGAGCCGGATTTCCAGCATAGCTGCAATCGGCGGCGGTAACGTGCTCGACGTAGAGCAAGCCTACACCCGGCTCGGAGAGGTCCTCAGCCTAGCTTGGGCATCGTCCTCGGCATCGCGGCTCAATGTTGTCGATGCTTGGGAACGACTCCAGGTCCGCGCGATCGCGCGGGATTGCCAGCAGCTACGCTCCGACTTTCTGTTAAGAACGCAACGCGATGGTACGTTGATCGACCTAGAAGAATGGTTTGCACACCATCAGGCGGCGCTAGAGCGGTTTAGGGCGCTTGCAGACCGCATTCGCGCCGCACCAACCACAACTGCCCCCATGCTTGCCGAGCTGGTCAATCAGGCGCGTACGCTGTTGACGCGCCGAGCTGCCGATGGCGGGGCATGACGCTGTCGGATCGTTCCACTTGGCGATATGCCGAGATCAGACACCCCGTTTGCAGCTTCTTTCGACAGTTGGATGATCATGACGAACGCTCCTTCCTACCCGATCGGTGCAGCCGGACAGCCCTGGGGAGACATTGAAGTCGACGCCTGGCGCGCTCGTCAGTGGAGGCAGCGCCGTTACGACGAAGATGTCGTGCCTCGGATCGAGGGCCTTTCGGCTCGCTTCGAGAAAATCGAATATGGTCGGATCGACTATGCCGGCGAGGTATTCGTGCTGTTAGCGCTGCGCAGTCGTTTCGATCCCGATCTTCCGAACGCTCTCGTTACCGGCGGGGTGCATGGATATGAAACCAGTGGTGTGATGGGCGCGATCGAGTTTCTCGAACGCGACGCAAAGGCCTTTGAGGGCAAGATCAACTTGGTTGTGGTGCCGTGCGTAAGCCCTTGGGCTTATGAACGGATCAACCGATGGAATTTTGACGCCATCGATCCTAACCGGAATTTCCGTGCGGATGGGCCGGCTCAGGAAGCGGTCGCACTGGTGCGGCTGGTCCAGTCGCTCAACGCAGAATTTCTCGTTCATATCGATCTGCACGAGACGACCGACAGCGATGAAGCCGAGTTTCGCCGTGCTTTGGCAGCGCGTGACGGCAAGCCCTTCGTGCAAGGGTCCATACCTGATGGGTTTTATCTTGTCGACGACAGCGCAAACCCGCAGCCGGCGTTCCAACATGCGATCATTTCAGCCGTTCAGCGGGTTACACATATCGCGCCACCGGATGCGCAGGGCAAAATCATTGGCTCGCAGGTCGTGGCGCCCGGCGTGATCGAATACCCGCTGGCCGATCTGGAGCTTTGCGCGTCGATCACGGGCGCGCGCTACACGACGACGACGGAGGTTTATCCCGACAGTCCCCGCTCCACACCCCATATCTGCACCCAGGCACAAACTACCGCAATACGTGCAGCGCTCAACTATGCGCTAGCGCATCAGTGATCCCTGCGCAGGGAGCAGTACGACCGTTTACACTGGTCCTTTCGAATGCGGCGACCTCCATCACTGGCGGGGTCCACGTCGCACGGCATAGTCCGAAGTGCCGGGCGACGCGGATCCACTGCTAGAGTTTTGCTATTTAGATACCCGGCCTTTTCGGGACTGATAATGTGAACGTCATGAGTGCTAATTTGGCTCGAACGCCGCTACACGCTCGGGATAGGTCACGTAGGAAAACTGAACTCGCCGCCAGTCTGCTACTGTGGCCTTTTTCACAAATCCAGCCCGGTTGGACAGCTGCATGATCTCGCTTGCAAGAGTCACGTCTTCGACAACTCGCCGGCTCTGCGTGGAAGACGAGCGGGACGTATAGCGGCCGCGCGTGTGTGATCGACTGGTTTCATCCCTTTCGACTTCCCGGCTGCCGATCAGAGCCGAGGCTAGCTCGGCCGTTCCGCCGCCCTCGCTGAGGCCAGCACGGAGAAGCAGCAGGTTTCCGCAATTCTCGATAATCGTATGCGCGCCCTCGCCGTAAATGGCTTTTACCTGCGCCGACGACTGGAAGCCGATTGCAACGCAACCGCCAAATTTCCTTAGCCGAGCCTGCGCGTCCTTCAGCCCTTCGATCCGTCCAAGTGCGTCCAACTCGTCGATATGGAACCAGATCCGGCGATCGCGATCGGGCGGGAGCGACAGCGTTTCGAGGATGGCGATGTTCATCCAGCAGGAGATGAGCCCGCGCAACGCCGCCACCTGGTTGGCGGTGTAGGGAAGCCAAAGCGACCCCGCTCCGGATCGCACCCATTTGCGGATAGAAAACGGCTCCCCGTTCAATTCCGCGATAAACCGGAGGTTCCCCACGGCAGGCGCCAGTGTTCCCAGAATGCTAGCCAGCATCTTTTCGCCCCCTTGCTCGAAGTAGCGGGCGGCTGCCGTGCCCTGGCAGAGCAGCTTCAACTCGGCGACCGATCCCGAAAGGAGCATCGTGATGAGGTCCCTAGTCGTGCCGAGCCGGAGCCGACCGAAATTCTCCAACGCCGCCGCGAGCAGCTGCTGGGCATAGCTGATCCACTGGTCATGCTCACCGATGCCGAGGTGGGGCAGAACTGATTGCGCGAGAAAGGAATAGTCGCCTGGACGCTCGACTTCGCCTAGCAGATCCCAGCGCGCGCAGCGCCGATCGAATGGATTCAAGATTATATCGCCCGGCTCGAAGAAGGCGCTCATCGCTGCACCGTCGGGGTCGGCCACCACCTGCCGGTCACCGCGACGGACCGCGTCGGCCATCAGCGCGCGCAGCGCCGTCGACTTGCCCGATCCGGTCGCGCCGATCGCGGCGACATGCATTGTCTCGTCCTCACGGCTTAGCGGCAAACCCGCCAGCGTCACACCGCCGACGAGCCGAGCTTTGAGCCGCCCGCCTCGTCCGCCGGTGAACACGGCGACCCGCGTACCACGCACGTGCGTGACCTTACGCGGACTGGCGGCGAGCCGGGCAGCGATTGCACCGCCGAGGAAGCTGACGGCTGCCGGTGTTATGACCGCCAGCGGCCAGCTGTCGGTACGGAAGCTGGTGTAGAGCCAATAGCCCAGCACGCTTCCACCCAGCCAACCGATCGGCGCATGGACGAGCGGCCAGAAGGTGCGGCGATCCGCGCCCTGCACGATCGCGGCCGCGATCACGCCGGGAAGCGCGGCGAGCGCGAACCAGAGATGGTAGCCGTGGACAGCGAGCCAGGCCCAGCGCTGCTCCAGCCACGGTTCGAGTGCGTGCCGATGGGCCCAATGTTCGCGCACCAGATCGGCGACCGCGAAGCGACCGTTTTCCGGAACGAGGTCACGGACGAGCGGCCAGCATGCTGCGATCGCGGCCACTGCCGACAGAAACGCAATCTGCTGGACAACAGGCTCGGAGCCGGCCCGGCCGCCGCTCACGCCGGCAGTGTTGGTCATCGCTCGACTCCATAATCGTGATCGCGCGAGATGCCCGGCGCCTTCTTGGCCGCCGCCAGCGACTCGCGCATGGACTCCGCCGTTTGGCGAGGGGCACGCTCGCGCGCCGCCATCATGGCGCGCAGCGCCTTGGCTTGTTCGCTATTCGTCGGGTCGGCACCACGACTGGTGTCCGCACCCTTGCCTTGCGTCGCAGACGTGACGCGCACGGCGGGCTGATCCTTTACCGGTTCACGGGCGGCCCCGCCGCTGTGATCGATGGCGTGATCCCTACTCGCTTCGCGGGCGGGATCGGGCACTGCCATGCGCTCTTCACCGGCGCGACCGAACACGCGCGACACCAGCGCTGCCAATCCTCGCGGCTGCTCGCGAGGGGTGGTAAGACCGCCGTCGTCGCCAGCGCGCGCGCTGGTTACGGCTTGCGATCGGGACCGAGGCGAGGACGCCGGCCGATCGTAATCGAGCGCCATATCCTTCGGCCGCTCGCGCGAGAGCGTGCGGCGGAGCGCGGCTTCGTCCGCGAAATCGTCGCGGCCATAGTGAACCGCCGTGCCTTCACGGTGGCGGCTAAGCGCAACATAGGAAGCGTGCGCATCGAGCCCCGGCGTCGCCAGCACATGCGTGCGATCAACGGTCATGCCCTGCGTTTTATGGACGGTCGCGGCATACCCATGATCGACATGGGCATAGGTCTTGAGATCAACGCTGATGCGACGCCCGTCGTCGAGCCGCACCGCAAGCTGATCGGGCTCCGCCTTTTCGACCTGACCTAGCGTGCCGTTCTTCACACCGAGGTCGCGCTCATTCTTGAGGAACAGGATGCGGTCGTGGTCGGCGAAGTCGCGCAGACCACGTTCGGTGCCGACCGCGACATCTGCGCCGAGCTCGCCTTGAGCATGGAGCCGCTCGCGCGCGGCACGATTGAGCATATGAACCTCCTGGTTAGTGTGCGTGAGGATGATGCGACTGGCGGTGGGTGCGGCACGGCGCTCTGTGTCCCAGCGATCGATCAGGGCAGCGCGCGCCGCGTCTCGCGTGTCGACGGCATGAACCATGCCCGCGGTCGAATAAGCGGCGATCGCCTCAGCGGTTCGGCCGGTGGCAAAGGCGCGGGTCGCCTCGCGCATCCACTCGGCGGTCTGCCGACGCACCTCGTCGATCTCGGCGGCGCCATGGCGCTCGGCGAGCAGCCGGAACGCAGCGCCGGCCTCGATCGCTTGAAGCTGCTGGACGTCGCCGACCATCACCACCTTGGCGCCGGCACCCGCCGCTTCGGCGAGCACGCGCTGGAGTTGGCGTGTGCCGATCATGCCGGCCTCGTCCACGACCAGCACATCGCGGGATGTGAGCCGGTCGCGGTCGCGCGCCCAGCTATGCTCTAAGCTGGCGATGGTCCGCGTCGCGATGCCCGATCCGCCTTCTAAATTCTCCGCGGCAATGCCGGACAGCGCGGCGCCGCGAACGGAGTAGCCGGCGCCCTCCCACGCCTCGCGCGCGACGCCGAGCATCGCGGATTTGCCGGCGCCGGCATAGCCGACGACCAGAGCCAAGCCCGGCATTCGCAGCACATGGTCCAGCGCGGTGCGCTGCTCGGATCCGAGCCGCATGCCGCGTGCCTCGCTGCTTTGGACAGCTCGCATGACATCGCCCTGGCAGACCGCATGAATGCGCGCAGAGGCAAGGCGCTCGGCGTCGCGCACCAGCGCTTCCTCCGCGCTCATCATGCTGGTCGTCGTGAAGCGTTCGGCGCCGTTCCCGTCTCGGCCGAGCGCGAGGAGAGTTTCATGGTTGCGCATGGCGGCGAGCACGCGGTCGAACTGCTCCTTTCCCTCCGAATGGCGATGCGCAAACATTGCCAGGTCGCGCACGGTGAACGTTGCCTGTTGGCGGGTCAGGGTCTCCAGGCCGATGTGCGGATCGGCGATGATCGCAGCACCGTTGTCGCGGGCGATAGTGCGGTGGTCCGCCGCGCGCTCGGCATCTTCGCCTTTCGCCTCGCGGCGTGCGCCGGCAGCGCCGATCTTGTGCTGCGGTTCGAGCTCGATCCCTTGCGCGTCATAGCTGCGATGGTCGATCCGCGTTCTGATCCCGAGCTGCGCCAAGCGTTCATTGACATGGGCGGCCCAATTCTCACGCCATTGCTGGAGCAATGCGGTCGCGTTCCACTCGCGCACCTTCGGGCCGAACCCGTCCGGACCGACGTCACGCATGGTGAGCATTACGTGTGCGTGCGGCTTGGCCTCGCCATCGACGCCGATATCCCAATGCACATTGAGATCGGCGACCATGCCGCGCTCGACGAACTCGCGGGAGACAAACTCCCGGGCGAGCGCGATGCCCTGTTCGCGTGTCATCTCGCGGGGAATCGCGAACTCCACCTCGCGGGCGAACTGCGCGTCCTTCCGCTTTTCGGTCGCTTCGACCTCGTTCCAAAGCGCTTCGCGGTCGCGCAGCCGCTCGGGCGCGCCCTCCGGCAGCATCACTTCGGAATGGACGACGCCGGCCTTGTTGGTGAAGTCGTGGTGGCGGCCGAGCCGCTCATCATGCAGACGCGAGGCGGAGCGATAGGCCGCCGACGCGACCGCGCTGCGGCCGGTGCCGCGCCCCATGACCTTGGCCGAGAAATGATAGATCGCCATCGCGGCAACCCATCTACGCCTGAACCCGCGACGTCGGTACGACGTATAAGCGCGCTCTCCTACGCTAGAGCGCTACGGAGAGATTTGCAGCGTTGAACCTGGGCTCAGCCTGCCCAGCTAGACCGCATCGACCGGCAGACAGGAGACGCGACGATGCGAAAGGTACGGGATTTCGACGCCGAGCTGAAGGCGCTGAACGACAGAGCCAAGCTGCTTAAGCAGCGCAAGATCCAGCAATTCGGCGAGCTGATCGAGGCGACCGGTGCCGATGCGCTGGCGCCCGATCTCCTTGCCGGCGCATTGCTGGCAGTCGTCGCGGAAACGGACAAGTCGATCATGACGAAGTGGAGTGCGCGAGGAGCGCAATTCTTTCGCGAGACAAGCCGGCGATCCTCGCGCCGCGCTGGTGCAGATGCGCGAGGCGTTGAAGCGGCTAAGGCAGGCACGGAACCGGCTTGATGCGGCACGAGCGAGGATCGACACGCGAGCATGGGTGATGGCCAGACGAGAACGCACCAAGCATCTGATCGAACTCGGCGGCCTCGTGCAGAAGTCCGGTCTCGTCACGCTCGCCGACGATGACCGGACATTGCTGTACGGCGCGTTTCTCTATCTCGCGACCCGACTCAAGGGCGATGACGCGGCGCAAGCGAAGTTGCTGTACCGCCGGCGCGGGTCTCGAGCGTTCGCGACCGAGGCCGAAGAAGCGTCCCGATTGCAAAGTGCGAAGCCGAAACTGACGATCGCCGACCCAGACATTGAAGCCTGATGCGGTCGCGCGAACTGGCGGCTGCTATTGTTTGCATTGGCACTCTGCGCGACGACAGGCAGCCTTGGCGTGCGTAGATCAGTCGTCGCGCAAATGTGGGTAGGCTGCTTCGATCGCTGCTTTCGCGGCGGGCACATAGCTCTGCCACATGGGCTTGCCTTCGAACTTGGTGTTTTCAGGATTGCCCTCCGCACGACAAAGCGCACGGGCCGCAGCTTCGATCGCCTTGTCCATGTCCAACATGCTCTGGCTTCCTTGCCTGCACCGATCTTTGCGGGATGACGGAATGTACTCGAACAGGAGATTCGGAGCACGCGATTCCAACTGCATCGCGGGTCTCGCGTCATCGCGGGCCGGCCGCGCTTTCCCCGCGCTCAGTTCCGCCGGACAGCGGGAAGAGCGGATTGCTTCGTCTTACTTCGGCGAAACCGGGCGCCGGCATTTGCGACGGCGGCGCGGTCGATCCTTCCGTGAGCGGCCGTGTCATGAACAGCGATGCGACCTGCCAGCGAGGCGCAGGTGCGATCGCAAGTCGAGTTTCCGCGTTACTCCCAAGGCGCGCGGAATACGCGATCGTTTCGGCCGGCAGCGGCGCGCCGTTCTGCACATAGCGCTGATAGCGTCCTGGCCCAGCATTGTAGGCGGAGAACGCACCAGGCCAGCCATAGCGCGAGGCCAGCTCGGCGAGATACATTGCGCCTCCGATCATGTTCATGCGCGCGTCGAACGGGTCTGACCCGAGACGATAGCGCCTCGAGAGATAGCTCCACGTCGCCGGCATGATCTGCATACAGCCCATCGCACCTTTCGATGAGGCGATGCGTGGATTGCCGCCCGACTCCGCCATCATGACGCGCAGCACGACGTCGATCGGCAGACCTGACCGGTTGGCGGCTTCCGGCGCATAGGTTGCGCAGGCGCTTGCGGATGGCGTCGACCTCGAATTCGCGACTGACGGTAACGTCAACGTCGCGGCAAATAGCGCGGCCGCGACGGCGGCACTCCTCAACCGCCGGCTCACGACCAGGTCCACATTGGCGCGGCGCGGCCGAGTATCTGGCTGCGGTCGACGGGCCCAAAGTAGCGGCTGTCGAACGAGTCAGGGTGCGATGGTGCGATCAGGAAAAGCTGGCCCGCGCGCAACCGATAGCATCCTGACCATGCGGGAAGAGGACGGCCGGCGCGATCGCGCGCCAGGGCGGAGACGGTTGTCCGCCCGTTGATCGTCACGCTTAGGCCGGTGCGGCAAACGGTCGCGCCGCTTGTTGCCGCGATCGGCTTCAACAGCGGCACGTTCGCTTCGACATAGCGGCGCTGGGCCATGAAGCGGGAGAGTGCGGGCGATGGTCGCACCGCGACCGTATCGCCGACGCACAACGGCCGGGTCGTAACGACGCGGTATAGCCCGATCGGCACGCTCGCCGACGCGTTCCAGATGAGACGCAGACGGGGATGGTGGATCGCAGGAAGGGCGACGCCCGCGAGAGCCACGGTGCTCGCCGCTAATAGCGCAAGCCGAGCGAAGCGACGACGCGATCGGCCGCTTTCGACGCTAGACGTCGGCTGAAGATGCGGAGCGCTCGCCATTAGTCGTGCTCCGGCGCCTTGTCGGGCCGTCGCAAGGCCGGCGGAACCGATCCGTTGTTCGGATCCGAGGTCGATGCGCATGCGCCGCGATCTGCCCAGGCACGTAGGTCTTCGAGCGTATAGACGACCCGGCCCCCGATTTTCCGGTAAGCGGGACCGGTGCCATAGGTGCGATGCTTTTCGAGAGTGCGCGCCGAGAGGCCGACGTAATGGGCGGCCTCCTTGGTACGCAGATAGCGTGTGTCCTTGATGATGTCGGGCATTACCGGGCTCCTTGAGCAAAGGGAGCGAGGCGCGTGCCGAGCGCCTCGCGAACCCGGTCATGATCGGCGAGGAAAGGAGGCTCGTGGTGGTCGGAACCGGGGGGCATGAATTTCGACCACATCGAACCGGCAGCCGCTGCTAGGACGGCGGGCGTGATCCGAGGAGCAAACGATAGCCACCGGCGATCATCTGGGCAGCGGCATCGACAAGACGCCGCAGATCGGAGCGAACCGAGCTCGATCGCCAGTCCTCGGGTGATTGATCGAGAACTATGCCGGCGATGTCGCGCAGGCCCGCACCATCCTGCGCGAGGTCATGGACATAAAGCATTGCCGCGTGGCGATGTGCCTGCGTGTAAGGCGCAGCGCGGATGGGGCTGCCATGCCCGATCGAGCGACGAAACGTCGCGGCTGCGTGCACACGGCTCGCGTGGCTGGCATCGGGATGGAGGTAGATCCCGAAGCTTCCCCCGGTCGTCGGCGCGAGTCCGGACGGAAGCCAGAGCTGCAGTTCGGCCGCGCCGCGGCGCCGGATCAGCAGATGCGTTCCGCCCGGAGAGGCGATGCGGATCACCCGGTCACCCCAGCGTTCGAAGACGAAGCGGAGATCGCCGATCGCCCTTGCCCAAGGCACCGGTCGAACGATCGTCAGTACGGATGCATCAACTTCCGGACGCCAAGCGATCGGCGGTTCGTCGACCGCCGACGTATTTAAATCGGGTGCGAAAGGTGAGGCCCCAATGGGACCACCTCCGTGCCAAAGGATGCTTCGAGATTTGGACGATCCGTCGAGCGGAGCGGCCGACGGCGGCTTCCGAGTTCCGGCTGGCACGTCGCGCGGAATCATTGGCCGCATCCCAGTTGTCGCGGAACTCGGGATTACGACGCAGCCATTCCCAAGCGAAGCCCCGCGCGTTCAAGGTGACCATTGCCTGATACTGGGCGGGTAAACGTAAGCGGTTATATCCTGGCATCGTGAAACTCCTCGATGCCCCCTGCGGGAATAACCTATGTTCAGATTGCTGCGCTGCGCAACGACGCCGCAGCTTATTTGCGAATAAGTCGCAACTTATCGCAAGTGGTTAATAACTATATTCAAAATGGATCAAACGAAAGCCCCGCCCGGTCGATCCGGGCGGGGTTTTGCGATCGGCTCAGTCGCCGTTGCGGCGGGACGGGCGCGACCAGATGAGGTTGAAGGTCTCTCCGTCCTCGTCGTCGAAGAGGTTGGCGTAGATTGGAGCGGTGAAGCTCGGATCGTCAAGCTTGAGGCCCAGATAATCGCGGCCCTCGTTGGACTGCTTGGTCCAGGCGGCGCCGATTTCCGCCCGGCCCACCATCACCCGGTGCGAGGGTGCGTTGTCGTTGGCGCGGTTGCTGTCGGGAACGATGCGAACGCCCTTGGCCTGGACGCTCAGCGTGACGATGTCGCCGACGAACTCGTTGTTGGCGGTCTTCTTGAAGGTGCCGATGGTAGCCATTTCAAATCTCCAGTCTTGATCCACGAGGCCCGTGCCAATCACGGTCTCGATGGCTTGGGGCATGACCGGGACTGCCGCGGCCGCAGTCATTCGACCTGAAGCGTCAGCGGAAGACGGCGCCGGGGCGCTTTTTTGACCCGCGAGGAATGCCGGCACAGCCGGCAGGGGAAAAAAGTGACCCAGAGCCGTTGCGGCCATGAGCGGCAGAGGCGAAGCCGGTTCCGGTCATCAAGCCATTTCAGAGAGGCCCTTTGGGCACTGGCTCGGATCCGCCGACAGGAGACGTGGCGCCTATCTCGGTGAGGTTCCAGAAGCCCGGCACCGGGATCGTAGCCCCGGATAGGATCGCGTGCAGACAGGGGTGACTCCCATGTTCTCAACGCCGCCGCGACGAACGAATTCTCGCCATGCCGGGGAAAGGCCGCAGCGAATCAGCCGTCACAGCAGACGCTACGAGAATGCCGCGAGTCATTGCCTCGGACCGTCTCCGGGCATCTGCCTTCAACGCCCAATGACGGCGGCGGTAGAGGAGACACAGCCGCTCACCGCGCCTTCCGGCCATTCGTGATGTTTCGACATGAAAAGCCCCGCCCGGATCGCGGGCGCGGCGAATTTGGAGCCTTCCGGATGTGAGGATCAGATCGCGGGGCGCATCAACCGATGGGCTGCGATGGCGGCGCACAGCGCGGCGCCGATCAGGCCAGCGATGATGTCGGTTCCGCCTGCAAACCAGCCCAGCGCGTGCGCTACGGAATAACCGGTAAGCGCGGCCGGCACCGCAAAAAGCGTTGCAAGAGCAGCCCTCGCATAGGAGTTGGCAAGCGTCAGCGCGGCGAACCGGCTCGTACCGATAACTGCCAGGAACACTAGCAGCCCGATGAGAATGGCTGCCAACGGCGGGCAGCCAAGACGGCTGGTGCCGAAGCCGGCGGCAATGCCGGCGGCGAGAGGCAGCGCCAACGTCGCGCCGGCGAATATCTGGTAGATCAGATAACCGACCCCCAGGAGGGTCAGAGGGAGCATGATTGGCATGGCGTCGCATCCTTATGACAAGGGTTGGACGCGCCTCCACCTGCCACCATGGCGCGTCGAGATCATAGCAGAAATGGCCCGCCAGCGAAACCGCTGGCGGGGTCGTGCGATCGGATCGGCCCACCGGATCAGCTTGCGTAGAAGTCATATTCGCGGACCACGCGCTCGACGTCGCCGTCATAGTCGTCGCAGGGGATCGCGTTGTAGCCTTCGTCAGTCTCGATCAGGATGATGATGACCTTGAGGGTGCAGGCGAGATTCCAGGCGTAGCGCTGTGCGGCTTCGAGGCTCATGTCCGACTCCTGTCGTTCTGAGCGGGGCCACTCCCCGCTCGACAGGCGCCGACGCATCCGGGAGCGCGACCGCGATCACCGCGTCCGTGAGGGCGCAGGCCGAACAGCGGCCGCATGCGAAGCATAGCGGACCCTTTATGGGTTGATCGAACAAGGTCGGGGTCCGGAAAGGACTAGCGCCTCAAAGAGCGGGGAATGGTCTAGCCGAACCACCCGAGTATGTGTCGAGGATGCCTGCCCGTGCGGCGAAATTCGTCTCAACGTCGGTCATGAGGTGCTCGAAGCCCACCATCAGCGCGATCTTGCTACATCGCCGTTGGCCCCGAGAGTTTCCGAACGGACGGCGGAGTTTCCCGTGGAGCACCGCCATGGCAGTGGCGAAGCGGTGATCGGCTCGGGAACTGGCCTGATGAGGGTCGCTGGCGCTATCCTCAGCGGCACCGACGCAAGCTACCGTCAGTGAGTGAGGATATGTCCTCATGTACCCGAGAACCCTCAAACAAAATGCGTTTCGGGTTCCGACAGCTATTTCGGCCAATGGTAGGATGCGCCATCAACTACGACTGGACCCGAATATGGCGACACACTTGATGATCGACCCCACTCAAGTTTGCGAGGACGCGCTGCGCACCGACAAGGCGTACAACATCGAGAAGCAGATCCTTCCGAGCGAGGTCAGGATCATCGATCGCCTGCTCGCCCGGCGGGTCGAACTGGTAGACGCTTATGCTGAAATCTACGAAAAGCTGCATGCGCGGCCGCACGGTATTGCAACGATGCTCGGCATCATCACTAATGTCGCAGCCTTCTGGAATCCGGCGAAAGTCGCCGATGCCCGCGAGGCCCGCGGTCGGCTACAGGAGGTCAACCGGAAGATCGCGGAACTTGCTTTGGACCTTGCCGGGCTGATCGAAGACCGCTCGGAAATCAGCAACCGTTCGGGCTTTGCGAGCGACACTTACTATCACATCGTCGATGTGATCGACGCGGCATCAAGCGACAACGGCTTCTATCGTTTTCATCTGCGTGACGAACTGAAGCCGCTGAGCGCTCGATACGATTTGAAATATTGGCCGAGCTTGGCCGACATCATGAGGGTGATCGGGCAGGACGCGGAAGATGCGGACACGAAGGCGACGGACACGCTGACCAAGGCGGCCACAACGGGCTCGCGGGGATCGCGGGCCGATTTCTTCAAGGCGTTGTTCCAGTTGATCCGCGAGAATGCGGACTCCCATCCCGGCCATATCCCGCGCGGTTTCAAGCTCAGCGATGATTGCCTCGCTTCGCTTGCGAACTGCGCGCTCGCCCTTGGGCCAGACGATCTTGTTGACGGAGCTTACGTGAAGCGCCTGCGCCAGCGGGCGCGCGAACGTAAGAAATCTGGATGAGGCGGAGACCGTCCTAACCTAGTGACCGCGAACATGCGGTGCCGCTGCTATAACTTGTCGACCTGAACGCGCTGCTCATGGCGGTTCGAGACTTACTCAGGCGCAACGCTCAAGTGGACAGGGGCTTGGGAGCAGAGATCGAAGATCTGGCCAAGCGGGCACGGTGGGCATGATCGTTCCATATTTCGGACCGCTGTTCACTGCGACCTTTGCCGTGATCAGCATAGAGACAAGACCGAAGCGTAGCGACGCTGCAGACCGCGCGAGCCTTGGTTGCAACTGGGTGATTGCCTCCACCCGCTGTTCCTGTCATGTTCCTAGGACGATTCTTCTGTCGTAGTCGGAGGGGCGCGATGCCCGTGCAGTCGCATCAATCTGCTGTTCGAGTGCTTACCTCTATTCTGCGCGCCGATAACGAGGCTTCTGTGGTTGCCGCCCGTGATGCAAGAAGTTTCTGATCCGAAGAGCGAGTGATCGAGTGCGGTCTT
>FWWL01000699.1_pt1 | contig 89617 bp, 90 predicted proteins | sample 2228331 | NCBI WGS metagenome assembly FWWL01 (sample SAMEA103939775, study PRJEB20133) | metagenome | reverse complement strand
AAGGATCACAATAGACATCGGTCCGCTCCTTTCCTCTTCAAGCACCAGCATCATATCCGATGCCGGGGAAAAGGGGCGGGCCATCCCATAAAGAGCCGCCCGGAAAGGCGGCTCCTGTTTTGGAAAAATCCAGGCGCGATCAATGCGACCGCGCGAGCTGTTCCTTGATCCGTAGCTTTCGGCGCTTGAGTTGAGCCACCAGCGTATCGTCAGGGAGCGGACGAGACATCTCCGCCTCGATCTGCCGTTCAAGCCCGGCATGCTTTGTCTGAAGTGCGCTGACGTGCATCGATTCCATGCGTTACCTCCTTAAGGGTTATGCCCCCGTAAGAAACCCGCACAGGCCAACCCCGTGCGGGGCGGCGCCGACTGGCCGCAAGCAATTTCGAGCCTTGCGCACCGCCCGATGGACGGCAATCACCCGACTCGACAAGTCGACGCGTTGTCATGGTCCCACATTGGCCGTATCTTGCAAGGCAAACCGCGTCGGGGCGCGGCTGTTACGCGTTGGACCGTACAGCCCGCACAGGCCCCGGTTGATCGCGCGAAGGAGTTTTGCCGAACGTGACCGAAGAGGAAATGCGCAAGCGGCTGGAAGCATTGCGCCTTGAACACCGTGATCTTGATGCGGCAATCGACGCGCTGACGGCGGCCGGCACACGCGACCAGTTGCAGATTGCGCGGCTCAAAAAGCGCAAACTGCTGCTGAAAGACCAGATCGCCATGATCGAGGACTATCTGATTCCCGACATCATCGCCTGAAAGCCCCGCGATTGGCGGGCCGCGACCGGGCAGAAGATTTACAACGCAATTTCAAGAGCCTTGCCCCGCAGGGCGAAATCCCGTGCCGCAGCGCAACCTGTCCCGTTAAGAAACGTCCGGGAATTGGACGGGATAAAGCCGCCCGGCGGTGTTGGCGCGGCCCGGTGCGCGGACTATGCGAACCGGTTATGGCCATCCTGCCCACCCTGAACCCGCGCATTGTCGAAGCACTCTATGTTGATGCGCTTGCGCTGGCCGATGCCGTGCGCGCCCGGTTCGAACGCTTGCGGCAGGAAACCGTGGCTGCCGGAACCCACCCCCACGGCCGCACCGCCGATGGCGAAGATCTGCTCCGCGTCCAGATTTCGTGCGAGGCGCTGCGCACCACGACGCGGGTCATGCACTGCCTGGCATGGCTGCTGAACCATCGGGCGCATTTTGCCGGCGAGCTTTCCGAACTGCAATTGCGCCGCCATGGCCGCCTTATCGCCAATTTTCCCGCCAGCGATGCCGACACCGTGGCGGGCCTGCCCGATGACGTGCAACGGCTGGTTGCCGAAAGCGAACGGCTCTACGAACGCATCCAGCGGCTCGAAAATGCCTGGCGCACCCATACCCTGAACAGCGGCAGCGCCGTACGGCGGCTGCGCGAACGGCTGGCCAGTGCAGTGGGCAGCGCAGCCTGATCGCCGCGCGCTAGAGATTGCCGTGTGAAGTATCGCCCATCGCCATGGCCAGCGCAGCGGTTTCCTCGGCGCTGAACCACAGGCCCAGTTTCGAGCGGCGCCACAGCACATCCTGCGTGGTGCGCGCCCATTCCCGGTTCATCAGGTGATCCAGTTCGGCTTCGGAAAACCCCTGGCCGAAATGACGCCCCATGTCGCCGCGCACAAAGGCCAGCGCCTCGGTCCCATAGGCGCGCGCCAGCCGGTGCGCGGTAGGACGCGAAAGCTGAGCGGCCTGCGCAAGAATCTCCTGTTCGACCGGGGCCAGATTGTCGGCCTCGTCCAGCCCATCGGGGGTGAAATCACCGCCGAGCAGGGGCGCGGTCGCGGTCCAGCCGGCATTGTCCGTCAATCCAAGGCGTTCCAGCGCGGCCTGTGCCAGCGTGCGGTGGGTCGTGATCTTGCCGCCCAGAACGCTCAGAATCGGGGCACCACCGCCGTTGCCCCCCCGGTCGATTTCGAAACGATAGCCGCGCGTGGCCGCTTCCGGTCTTCCTGACCCGTCATCGGCCAGCAGGCGCACCCCGGCATAGGCCCAGACCACATCGGCGCGGGTCAACTGGCGGCGGAAATAGCCGTTGGCCGCGTCCAGCAGATAGGCGATTTCGCCCTCGCTCGGCTGCGGGGGATCGGCATCGGCCCCCTCCTCGCTGTCGGTCGTCCCGATCAGGGTGAAGGCGTGCTGCCATGGTATCGCAAAGCAGATCCGCCCGTCCGGCAATTGCAGGAACAGCGCGCGCGGATCATCGTGCAGGCGCGGCACGACGATGTGCGATCCACGCACCCGCCGCAGCAAACCGGGCCGCGCCGCGGCGGCCACATCCATCACCTGCCCCACTTGCGGCCCGGCCGCGTTCACGGCAATCCCCGCCCGGAACACCTGCCCGCCCGCTTCGATCCGCCAGCCCGCGCCCTCGCGCGCCAGCCGCGTTACTTCGCAACGGGTGTGCACCTGCGCGCCGCGGTCCGCCGCATCGCGCGCCAGCAGCACGACCAGCCGCGCATCGTCCACCCAGCAATCGGAATATTCATAACCGCGCCGCACATCGGGCTGGAGACCCATGCGCCCGTCCAGCCGTACCCGCGCGGTGGGCGGCAGCGCCTTGCGTCCGCCGATCCGATCGTAAAGCCACAATCCGGCGCGCAGCATCCACGCCGGGCGGCCATCGCGCACGATAGGCAGGACAAAGCGCATCGGCCAGACGATGTGCGGGGCCTGCCGCCACAGGATTTCACGCTCGTGCAGCGCCTCGGCCACAAGCGCGAACTCGCGGTGCTCAAGATAGCGCAAGCCGCCGTGGATCAGCTTGGTCGAGGCCGATGACGTGCCCTGTGCCAGATCGCCGCGTTCCAGCAGCAGCACCGAAAGCCCGCGCCCGGCGGCATCGCGCGCGATCGCCGCGCCATTCACGCCGCCACCGATGATCGCAAGGTCAAACGCGGTTTCCATCCGGCCCAAGCATGCGGCCATGACGCCAGATACGCAAGGTTGCAACGCGCCGCGCCAGACCCCATAGCTCCGGCCATGGCAGAAACCGCGCCCCTGAACCCTTCCTTCCCCCCGCGCGAAACGTGGCCGACCGGCCGCGCCGAACGGCTTGAACCGCTGGTGCGCCGCGTGCTCGCGCCCAATGCCTCGCCCTATACCTTCACCGGCACGCAGACCTATATCGTCGGCGCGGGCCGCGATGTGGCGGTCATCGACCCCGGCCCGGACGGGACTGGCGTGGCGGGGCATGCCGATACCGATGGCACCGGCCATGTCGCGGCGATCCTCGATGCCGTTGGCGATGCCCGGATCGTGGCGATTGTCTGCACCCACACGCACCGCGATCACAGCCCGGCCTCCCGCCCGCTCCAGGCCGCAACCGGCGCGCCGATCATCGGCTGCGCGCCACTGGCGCTGGAGGATGACGGCCCGCGCGCCGATGCGGCCTTCGATGGCGACTACGCGCCCGACCGCGTGCTGACCGATGGCGAGCGGATCAGCGGCGATGGCTGGACGCTGGAGGCGGTGGCCACGCCCGGCCACACCAGCAACCACCTGTGCTATGCGATACCCGAAAGCGGCGCACTGTTTACCGGCGATCACGTGATGGCCTGGTCCACATCGGTCGTATCCCCGCCCGATGGCGACATGGCCGCCTACATGGCCAGCCTGCAAAAGCTCCATGACCGCGATGACCGCGTGCTCTACCCCGCACACGGGCCGCAGATCGACAATCCGCAACAGCTTGTGCGCGGCATGCTGGGCCACCGCCGCCAGCGCGAACGCCAGATCATGCGCAGGCTGGAAGAAGACGGCCCGCACCGGATACCCGATTTCGTGGCCGCGATGTACAAAGGGCTGGACCCCCGCCTGAATGGCGCAGCGGGGCGCTCCGTTCTGGCCCACCTGATCGATCTGGAACGCCAGGGCCGCGTGGCCGTTGAAGGTGAACAATGGATGATCCGCACCTGACCACAGCGCCCCGCCCCGCGCCCGCGACACCGCTTCCACACCGGGAACGCTCGCTGGCGCGCGTATCGCTGCTGCCCTGGGGGCTGTTCCTGATCGCCCTCGCCGCTGCGGCGTTCCTGGGCTGGAAACTGTACCAGCCTGAAGACATAGGCGATCCGCTGGCCACCAGTCTTGTCGCCTTCGAGCGACAGAACCGCCTGACCGTGTTCAGCGCAGAGCTTGCGCCGGTTGTCTCCAGCGACGATTCCCGCCTGTTCGGGCTGGTCAACGCCAAACAGGTGGCGGTGATTCCGGCGCGGGTCGATTATACCGTGGATCTGGGCAGGGTCGGGCGTGACCGGCTATCGTGGGACGCTTCGACCAGTACGCTGACGGTGCGCCTGCCGCCACTGATCGTCAGCCGCCCCAACCTTGACGAAGCGCGGGCGCAATATCTGCGCGACGGGATCTGGATCGGCCGCGAAGCGCAGGCCAAGCTGACACGCGACAATACCCGGCTGGCCGAGGCACAGGCCGTGAAACAGGCCGCCAACCCCGTGCTGATGGAGCTGGCGCGCGCTGCCGCCAGGGACGCCATCCGCCAGAACCTGACGATCCCGTTGCAGGTGGCGGGATACGGCAAGGCAAAGGTCGACGTCTCTTTCGACCAATGACCGATTCGGTGTGACGAGCGTCATTGGAATGGCGCTGTGGTCTGGCTATCGGCCCGTGCGGGACTGGTGGGAGACTGTTCATGACAACCGCCGCAATGACGCCTTCATATACCACCGTGCACGACCAGCGTTTTTTCACGCGCCTGGCGATCGGCATGGCGGCCATCATCGTTTTCAGCTTCGCGCAATGGGCCTTGCGCGGATTCGTTTCCCCCGCCGCCGCGCCGGTGTGGGTGCACCTCCACAGCGTGGCGATGCTTTCGTGGCTTGGCCTGCTGGTAGCACAAGGCGTGCTTGCCGGTACGGGCAACGCTGCGCTGCACCGTACGCTGGGCTGGCTGGGCGTTGCGCTGGTGCTGTGCATCGCCGTGCTGGGCATGTTTACCGCGCAAAGGGCGATCCAACTGCACCGCGTGCCGCCGTTCTTCACCAACGCATTCTTCCTTGCACTGACCCACGTCGAGGCGCTGGCCTTTGCGCTGATGGTCGCTGCGGGCATCGCCCTGCGCCGCCGCACGCACTGGCATCGCCGCCTTGTGCTGGGCGCGACGATCATCGTGATGGAACCGGCGTTCGGGCGCCTGCTGCCCGCGCCAGTCCTTGGTCCGGTGCTGGAACCGATCCTCGAACTCGCCCTGCAACTGGGCGTGCTGTCGATCATTGCCCGCCATGACCTGCGCCAGACCGGCACGATTCACCCGGCAACGCGGGTCATCGCCATTGCGCTGATCGTGATCACGGCCACCATCAATGCCCTGTCGGTGTTCCCGCCGTTCGTTTCGCTGGCGGAAAGTATTGCGGCGGGCTGATCTGGCCCTTAAGTCCGCCATGCGCCCCGGCAAGGTTCGCCGGGCGGGAGACGATGATGACTGCACAGCCCCAGAACCTTGCCGGACTTGACCTGCGCGCCGAGATCGACCGTCTGCGCAAGGAGCGCAATGCCGTCATCCTCGCGCATTACTACCAGCGCCCGGAAATCCAGGATCTGGCCGATTTTGTCGGGGATTCGCTGGAACTGTCGCGCAAGGCGGCGGCTGCCGATGCCGAAGTTATCGCGTTTTGCGGCGTGAAGTTCATGGCCGACACCGCCAAGATCCTGTCCCCGCAGAAGATCGTGGTGCTGCCCGATCTCGACGCCGGGTGCAGCCTTGAGGATTCGTGCCCGCCGGACAAGTTCAGGGCGTTCCGCGAAGCGCACCCCGATCATATCGCGCTGACCTACATCAACTGCTCGACCGAAGTGAAGGCGCTGTCGGACGTGATCGTCACGTCATCGAGCGCAGAGACGATCCTTGCCCAGATTCCGCCGGAGCAGAAGATCATCTTCGGCCCCGACCGGCACCTTGGCGGATACCTGAACCGCAAGTTCGGGCGCGACATGCTGCTGTGGCCGGGCGTGTGCATCGTCCACGAGGCGTTTTCGGAAACCGAGCTGCTCAAGCTCATGGCCCAGCACCCCGGCGCGCCAGTGGCCGGGCACCCGGAATGCCCGCCGCACATCATCGACCATTGCGACTATGTCGGATCGACCAGCGGCATCCTGCAATTCGCCAAGACCTTCACCGGCGACACGCTGATCGTGGCGACCGAACCGCACATCATCCACCAGATGGAACGGGCGATTCCGGAAAAGACCTTCATTGGCGCGCCCGGCGCGGACGGCAACTGCAACTGCAACATCTGCCCGTACATGGCGCTCAACACGATGGAAAAGCTCTACATCGCGCTGCGCGACCTGCAACCGCGCATCGAAATCGAAGAACCGCTGCGTCTCGCCGCGAAGAAGAGCCTCGACCGCATGCTGGAAATGGCAAGCGGCACGGTAGGCATGGGCGATCTGGGGGCGAAGCCTTTCAAGGCGTGACAGCGGCTGGCGTTGCCGCAACAAACAGCCGGAGCGGAGCGCCGTGAGGTGCTTTCAGACTGCCTGATCGCGCTGCATCAGGGGATTTCGTCGCCGCCTGCTCGCTCGACCGCCCGCGCCAGCACCAGCGCCGCGCCGACCAGCGCCATGCCGATGGCATCGGGCAGGGTCAGCACTTCGCCGAAGGACAGCCAGCCGACCACGACGGAGACGACTGGCTGGGTCAGCAGGACAAGGCCGATCACCAGCGGCGGGAAATGGCCCAGCGAATAGACCAGCAGGCCCTGCCCCATGATCTGGCTGGCCAGCATCAGCGCGATCAGCGGCCACCAGTTGCCCGGCCAAACCGGCTCCCCCAGAGCCAGTGCGGTGGCCAGCATCACCGGGCTGCCTGCCAGACTGGACCAGAACAGCAGGCTCCACGCGCCCATCCGGGCGCGCAAATCCTGTGCCAGCAGGATATAGACCACGTAGAACAGCCCGGCGAGGATGCAGAACAGATCGCCCGCGAAGGTGCGTGCGTCGATCTGCATCGAACGGCCCAGCAGCAGCGCCGCCCCGCCCAGCGCCATCGCCACGGCGGCAAGTTCGGTCCCGTGCGGGCGGCGGTGCAGCGCGATCAGGCCCCAGACCATCAGGATCACGCTGCCCGAATTGCCGAACAGCGTGGCGTTGCCCAGCCGGGTCATCGCAATGCCGATGTGCCAACTCGCCAGGTCCAGCGCGAAAACAGCGCCCGCGCCAGCAATGATGAGCCGGTCACGCACCTGCAACCCGAACAGCGCCTGCCCGCGTGCACGCGCCAGCAAGGCCAGCAGCGGCAACGCAAGCGTCAGCCGCCAGAACCCGGCGGAAACCGGGCCGCTATCGGCAAGCCGGACAAACCATGGCCCCAGCGCCAGCGCGACATTGCCCGCCAGCAGCGCAAGGAAATGCACCGGCCCCGGCGATGACGATGCGGTCGCGCTAGCGGATTGCGTCATGCGCGCGGTCGGGATGAGTCAGGGGCACGGCCGCGTGCACGGCGCGGCAATTATTCGCCGCCGTCCGCTGCGGCTGCCGGAACATCGGGCGCGGCACGAGCCGGTGCGGCAGCGTCCGCTTCATCCGCTCCCGCCTTGCTGCTGTCCGCCGCCGGCGCCGGCGCCGCAGCCTTTGCGGGGGCCAGCGGTGGCGATGCCGTGGACGTGTCGAGATTGATCATGTCATCGCTGATGGAACCGGGCAGGATTTCGGCCACTTGCGGCGATGCGGCCTTGCCGGATTCCGCCTTGCGGTCGCATGCCGACAACAGCAGCGCGGACACGATCAAGAGCGACGCGAGGGCGACAGGGCGGACAGGCTGTTTCATGCAGACTCCGGCGGACAGGGAATGTCGAGACGGGCAAGGAAGCTGTCGAACCGCGCCAGCAGCGCCTCGTCCCAGGCGGGAGGTGTAACGGCATGGCCGAGCGCGGCAAGGCTGGTGACGCCGTATTCTTCGATGCCGCATGGCACGATTCCGCCGAAATGCGAAAGATCGGGTGAAAGGTTGACCGAAAAGCCGTGCATCGTCACCCAGCGCCGGATGCGCACCCCGATCGCCCCGATCTTGGCCTCGCGCCCGTCGGGGCCATGCGTCCATATGCCGATGCGGCCCGGCACGCGCCACGATTCGACACCGAAATCGCCCAGCGTTTCAATCACCCAGCCTTCCACCGCATGAACAAACCCGCGCACGTCGCGCGCGCGCTTGCGCAGATCGAGCAGGACATAGCCGACCCGCTGACCGGGGCCGTGATAGGTATAACGCCCGCCGCGCCCGGCTTCGACCACCTCGAACCGGGGGTCGAGCAGTTCATCGGGCGAGGCGCTGGTCCCGGCGGTGTAGACCGGTGGGTGTTCCAGCAGCCACAGCAGTTCGCGCGCGCTGCCATCGGCAATCGCGGCATTGCGCGCGGTCATCGCATCGAGCGCATCGCGGTAGGCGACGCGGCCGGGTTCGCGGCGAATCTCGATACTGTGTGCGCTGGTGGCAGAGCCTGACATGCCCTGTCGCATGGCGCGGCGCGCACGGCTTGGCAAGTGTGACGACACCAATTGCCGGTGCGGCGCGGCTTGCCGCAAACCAGCGAGAAAACCCGGCGACAACACCCGTTTTGCGCTGCTAGGGAGCGTTGCATGAAACCCCGACTGGATAGCAGCCTGGCCTGGAAAACCGCGACGCGGCTGGTCGCAACCAACCGCGATGTCCTTACGGCGATAGCGGGGGTATTCTTCCTTTTGCCGGGCCTTGCCTTTTCGGTCTTCGTGCCCGAACCGCACATGGACCCTGGAACGCCGCCGGGCGAAATGATCGAGATCATGGCGCAGGCGTGGACATCGTCGTTGCCGCTGCTGGTCATCGTCACGCTGTTGCAGATGGTCGGCACGGTCACCGTGCTTATCGTGATGACCGATCCGGCGCGGCCCACCGTCGGCCAGTCGATCCGTCGCGGATTTGCCGCGCTGATGCCTTATGTGCTGGCCCAGATCATGGTCGGCGCCGCGCTGGGCATGGCGTTTCTGGTGCTGGTCAGCGCCGCCGCGCTGACCGGGATACAGGCCATTGGCGCCATCGTCATCATGGGCGCGTTCATCGCCATGGTATGGTGCAGCGTGCGCATGGCGCTGGTCGCCCCGGTTCTGGCGATCGAGACGGAACGCAATCCGGTTGCCGCGCTGCGCCGGTCCTGGCACCTGACCGAGGGCAATTCCGGCCGGATGCTGGGGTTCTTCGTGCTGGCCGCAATCGTCTTTCTGGTGGTCTATGGCCTGGCCATGATGCTGGTCGGCGTGGTGCTGGTGCTGACCACGGGCGGCGAATTGCAGCAAGTGCTCAACGCCGCTGTTTCCAGCACGATCACATCGGCGGCGCTGGTCTATTTCATCGGCATGCTGGCCGCCGTGCACCAGCAGCTTGCCGGGCCGCCCGAAGAGGACTTGCGCGGCCTGTTCGAATGACCGGGCGGGCGGTGCCTATTCCTTCCAGCCCCAGCTTATCACGCACGGCGGCACGTTGACCGGCTCGTAACCCTTGTCGATACGGGCAAAGTATTCGCCCATCAGCACGCGCGCGCGCGCCGTGTATTGGTAGACCAGAAACGCCCCGCCGGTGCGCAGCACGCGGTGCGTTGCCGCCATGATCGCCGGACCCACGCCTTCGGGAAGGGTCGAAAAAGGCAGGCCGGACAGGACGTAGTCGGCATGGTCAAAGCCGTGCGCCTTGACGATCTCTTCGACATCGCTGGCCGATCCGTGCACCGCAACGAAGCGACTGTCGCCGATCGTGCGGGACAGATAGGCGATGAAATCGGGGTTGGTGTCGATCACGATCAGCCGCGCATCGCGGCGCATCCGTGCCAGCACCGGGCGGCAGAACGTGCCCACGCCAGGGCCGTATTCCACGAACAGGCGGCATTCGTCCCAATCGACTTTCGACAGGACGCGATCAATCGTGCGCCCTGATGACGGCACGATTGCGCCGACCATGGCAGGATGTTTGATGAAACCGCGAAAGAATATCCCGGCCGGGCCAAGCAGGTTTTCGGCCTTGCGCTTTGCACGTTGCAGGAGAGGTGCGCGCGCCGCCTGAGTTGATGTCATTGCAGGAAATGATCCTCTGCCGATCCAGCCGAAGCATTGGCGTTCGCAAAATTGCCAGACCATTGCAAGCTTCGTTCGTCGCGCTTACCCGTCCGAAATGAAGCAGGCAAGCATGGCGCGGTGACCGGAATGAGACAGGAACGACCGGCAGATCTCCCGCGCACCGATCTTCCGGGCGCCAGTCTTCCCTGCGCCAGCCTGCCACGTGAACGCATGGCGCTGCTGTTTTCGGTGATGCTGGTGACGGCAGCCGGAAATACCGCGGTGCAATCGGTCATGCCGTCGATCGGTACCCGCATGGGTATTGCCGATGTCTGGGTGAGCCTTGCCTATTCGTGGTCGGCGCTGGTGTGGATGCTGATGGCGCCAGTCTGGGCGCGGCGGTCCGATCGCCGCGGGCGCAAGGCGATGATGGCGCTGGGGCTGACCGGGTTCATCGCATCGTTCGCCACATGCGGGTTGATCGTGCATCTTGGCCTTGAAGGCTGGCTGGGGATCACGGCCACGATGCTGCTGTTTGCGCTGGCAAGGTCGTTTTACGGCTGGTTCGGCTGTGCCGCGCCGCCAGCGGTGCAGGCCTATGTCGCCAGCCGCACGGACCGTGCCGAACGGACCAGGGCGCTTTCGCTGATTGCCTCAAGCTTCGGGCTGGGCACCGTGCTTGGCCCCGCGCTGGCGCCGCTGCTGATCTTGCCCGGTCTTGGGCTGGTCGGCCCGTTTGCGATCTTCGCCATCTTCGGGGTGATCGTGCTGGTGCTGGTCCGCACCCGGTTGCCCGACGATACGCCGCGCTTTGCCGCGCGCGGCGACGCCATGGCCGCACCGTTCGGCGGATCGGAAAACCCGCGCATGCCGGAAGACCGTGCGTTCGACGATGGCGATGGCACAGACAGCCGCGCCCAAGCAGATGCACCGCGCCTGCGCTTGCTGGACCGGCGTTTGCGGGCGTGGCTGGCGATCGGTCTTGTCGGTGGCCATGCCCAGGCGATGCTGCTGGGGGTGGCGGGCTTTCTCGTGCTCGACCGGCTCGGCCTGCGCGGCAACCCCGATGCCGGGGCGGGGCCGATCGGGCTGGTGCTCATGGCCGGGGCCTTTGCCACGCTGCTTGCGCAGTGGGGGCTGATTCCCATGCTGCGGCTGAATCCGCGCACGGCGACGCTGTGGGGCATGGTCCTGGCGATTGCGGGGATCGTGCCCGTGGCGCTGGGCCGCGATCTGCACGCCATCGCCACCGGTTATGCCATCGCTTCAATGGGGTTCGGGCTGTTCCGTCCGGGCTTTACCGCCGGGACCAGTCTGGCCGTATCACCGCGCGAACAGGGCGAGGCCGCGGGAATCGTGACCGCCGTGAATGGCGCGGCCTATATCTTCGCGCCGGCAATCGGGGTGTTCCTGTACAACCACTGGCCGTGGCTGGCGTGGGGCCTGATGGCAACGCTGCCGTTGATCGTGATGCTCATCTGCCTGACCGGAGTGAAGCCCGAAACCGTTATCGCCCAGCCCCGCAGGCCGTGACACGGCCCTTGCCCACCGTTGCCACCCCTGCACAAGCAGGCATGCCAAGCACCGATTTCCCGGCCAATCGGCGCTCCATGACCGTGCCCAGCGCATCCCGGAATGTCATTGCGCGCGGTGCAGGGTCCAACGCGCTCAGCTTCGTCATCCGTTTTGCCGCGCGTGCTTCGTTCCTCTACGTCGGCGCCCGGCTCTATGGCCCGGTCAATTACGGCGTCTTCACCATGGCCAGCGCAATGGTCGAACTGGCTGTGCCGGTTGCCAGCCTCGGCCTCAAGCGGATGATCTTTCCGTGGCTGGAGGAAGAAGCGCATGAAGCAGCGCCGCGCCCCGCAACCCATGTGCTGCTCGATGCGCTGCTGCTGGCGGCGGTGGCCGGTGCGATGGTGGCGGCGTTTCTGGTGATGGCAACGCGGTTGCTGCCCGGTGCGATGGTATCGGACCAGTTGCGGCTGGCCTTTGCCATCCTGGCGCCTGCCGTCCTTGGCCAGATCACCGGCGATATCGCGCTGGCGGCCACGCGCTGGACGCACAAGATGCGCTACGAAGTGATCGCGCGCGGGCTGGTCGAACCCTATGTGATGACCGGCGTATCGCTGGCCGCATGGTATCTGGGCATGGATCAGGCGGGCATGCTGATCGGCTATTGGGCCGGATCGCTGGCGCTGGCGGGCTTTTCGTTGTGGAGCGCGCGGCATTGCCTCGGTTCGCTGCGCCTGCGCCAGTGGCGACCGCATCCGCGCGCGCTGGTGCAGCGGGCGCGCGCCATGGTCCCGGCAAGCGGCAGTGATTTCCTGACCAACCTTGCCCAGCGGATCGACCTTTACCTCGTCGGCTTCCTCCTCGGCGATGCGGCGGTCGGCATTTATGGCGTGCTGCGCCAGTTGCGCACGCCGATCCTGCAAGTGCGGCAGGCGTTCGATGGCATCCTGACGCCGCTGACCGCGCGCACGATGAAGGCCGATGGCGATATAACGACGGGCGAGGCGACAGCCGCCGCAACCCGCGTGATCCTGACGATCCAGCTCGGCCTTGTCCTGCTGATGGCGGCGGCAGGCGATGCCCTGCTCGATCTGTTCGGCGCGCACTACGCCACCGGTTATGCTGCGCTGCTGGCCATGGTGCTGGCGGAAACGGTCAACGGCGCCTTCGGGGTTTCCGAACTGATCCTGTATTACCGCAGGCCGTCGCTGGCGCTGAAGGTCAACCTCACGCTGATCGCCATCGCCGCCGTTGCGATCCCGCTGCTGACGCCCCGGTACGGCATTCTTGGCGCCTCGATGGCCATGCTGCTGGCTGCGGTGATCGCGGCACTGCTGCGCCGCTACTGGCTCGCCGGACTGGGCGTGCGCCGCCCCATGCTCCACGCGGCGATCCCGGTGCTGGCGGCAGGCGTTGCCGTGCTGATCGGCAGCTACGCCGGGTGGCTGATGCGGATGACCGTGCTGCAAGGCGCGCCGCTGGCGCTTATCAAGGCCGCGCCGCCCGTGCTGGCGCTGGTTCTCTACATCGCGTTCGTCTTCGCCTGGCGCAGGGCGCGGCCGGGGGTGCTTTCGCTCGACCGGTTCCGCGTCAGTTGACTGCCAGCGGGCTGTCGTCAAGCCGTCCTGCCGTGGCAATCGCGGCGCGGTTGTGCAACCGGACCGACAGCGCCAGCAGGATGTTGAGCACCACCGCCTGGTAGAAGAAGTACCACACCGGGCTGCCCGCGATCATCGCCAGCCCCAGAACGATGGCGCGCGGATTGGGGCCAAGCAGCTTGAGCAGGCCGAGCAGAGGCTTCTGCCCGCGCGCCACTTCAGCACGGATCGCGCCCAGCCGCGCATCGTCGTGCTGCGCCATGGCCTGGGCCACGGCATGGTCGATCCGCCGCGCATAGGGTGTCATGCCCGCCGCGAGATAGAGATAGCCCCGCGCGATCGGCCCGATCAGCCGCGCAAACAGGCCGCGCCCTTCGAACGGCCCGGCGCCGCTCGCCTTCGCGTTGTTGAGCCATGGCACGCCATAGGTCCAGTACTGGTAGAACCGGCGCTGCACCTCGACATGGTTGGACTGCACGATATGCGAAGCGCCTGCGGCAAGCGTCCAGGCCCACGCCGGTCCCGAACCGATCTGACGGGTAAGCACGAACGCCAGCAGGACGTACAGCACGATATGGCTGACATAGTCGCAGATGCCATCGACCATTTCGCCGATCGGGCTGGATTTGCCGGTTAGCCGGGCAAGGTCGCCATCCGCGCCATCGACCACGTGCCAGGTCATGTGCAGCGCCATGCCCAGCATCGCCCCCCACGGCCAGCCAAGCGCCCATGTCCCGCCGGTCGCGTCCATGTTGAAATAGACCAGCCCGGCGGCCACCACGAGCAGGCCGCCGCCGACAGACACCATGTTCGGCGTGATGGGCGTGCGCGCCAGCCCCTTGGCCAGTTCCCAGGCAAGCGGATGATAGAGGTAGAAGTTCAGGGAATCCTGCATTTCGCGCGGGCGCTTTGGACGTTTGACGTCCCTTGCGTCTGCGTGCCTCTTCATTATGTGTGCTCCCTTGCAGGTCATGGGTTGGCGACCTTGCAGCACGGCTATATAAAACGTGTGACGGGGTAAACAGTTCCTGGCGCAACTTTGCACCATTCAGGTGCATGATCGGGGGGCGAGCCAGGCTGAACCTCATGTTTGAGGTGCTTTGGTCATTTCCATTCCTGGGTTCATCGTGTTTTCCGCCGGACAGGATGCCGACCGGCTGGTCGCAGGCATACCGGCCGCCGCACGCGCCGTGCGCGAAGCGCATCTGGCCGGGCTGACCGCCTGCCACGTGATGGGCGACCCGGATTGGCAGCCGCGCGCCGCGACACGGGCCGAAATCGCGCGGTTGAGCGGAACCATGCCGGTGGCGTTCGCCAACGATGTGATGCAACCGGGCGCACGCTTTGCCGTGATTCAGGGCGACATGCTGCCCCCGGCACGGGCGATCGCCGCGGCCGTGGCAGGCGGCAACGAACCGGTCGAAGGTGTGGAAATCGCATCCGGCCATGGCATCGAAGACGCGGTGCAGCGCGCCATCGCCGCTGGCCGCAACGCCGCCGCGCGCCTTAACGCCAGCGGCCACGCGATCCTGAAAGGCACGGCCAAGCCGACCGACGGCATTGTCTCGCGCTTCATCAACCGCCCGGTTTCGCAATCCATTTCCGCCGTTGCCCTGCGCGTGCCGGGATTCCGCCCGGTTCATGCCACCATCGGCACGGCGCTGATCGCGCTGGCGATGGTTGCGTGCCTGCTGCTGGGCGGGGAATGGGGCCTTGTCGCCGGGGCGATCCTGTTTCAGGCGGCATCCATTTTCGACGGGGTCGACGGCGAAGTGGCGCGCGCCACATGGCGTACATCGCCCGAAGGCGCGCGCATGGACAGCCTGATCGATGCAATGACCAATCTGGCCTTTCTGGCGGGTGTGGCGGTCAACCTGCAGTTGCAGGGACGCACCGTGGCTGCAAGTCTGGGCTATACCGGGCTGGCTTTGCTGGCTATCGGGCTATTCCTGATCGGACGCATTGCTGCGCGCAGCAATGCCCCGTTCAGCTTTGATCTTGTCAAGGAGCACTACCGGGCCAAAGGTGCGGCCAGCAACCGCGCGTCCGGCAAGCCTGGCTCGATTGACGGAACGGGAGAGCAAAAGCCGTCGCAAATCATGCAATGGCTGACGTTCATGACCAGCCGCGATTTCTTCGCGCTGGTGTTTGCAGTGTTGATCGCAATGGGGCTGGCAGCCCAGGTGCTGGCCATGTTTGCGATCGCGGCGGCGGGGTGGCTGATCGCAGTCATTTACGCCATTGCGCCAAAGCAAGCTTGACGTGGGGGATTCTTCTTGCTTTTGGCACGCGATTTGGAAATGAGGCGTTATCGTTACAGCCGCCCCTGGGCGCCTGTGTGAAGGGATCAGTATTCATGAAGCCAATCAAGGTCGCCGTGATCGGCGTGGGCAACTGCGCCAGCTCGCTGGTGCAGGGGGTTGCCTACTATCGCAACAACAACTCGTCGCAGGGCCTCATCCATGACCGGATTGGCGGCTATGGCGCGGGTGACGTGGATTTCGTGCTCGGCGTCGACGTCGATGCCCGCAAGGTTGGCAAGGATATCGCCGAAGCGATCTTCGCAGCGCCGAACAACACCACCGTCTTCCAGTCCAGCGTGCCGATGACCGGCGCCAAGGTGATCATGGGCCGCGTGTCGGACGGCGTTGCCGCGCACATGACCTCGGTTGGCGAAAAGGGCTTCATCGTTTCTGACGAACCGGAAGCCACGCAGGCGGACATCGTCAAGGCGCTGAAGGAATCGGGCGCCGAAGTGCTGCTCAACTTCCTCCCCGTCGGGTCGCAGGAAGCCACCGAGTTCTACATGGAATGTGCGCTTGAAGCCGGCGTCGCCGTCGTCAACTGCATGCCCGTGTTCATCGCATCGACCCCGGAATGGGAAGCGAAGTTCCGCGAAAAGCGCATCCCGATCGTGGGTGACGACATCAAGGCCCAGGTCGGCGCCACGATCGTCCACCGCGTCCTGTCGAGCCTGTTCGCCGCGCGCGGCGTCAACGTCGAGCGCACGTACCAGCTCAACACCGGCGGCAACACCGATTTCATGAACATGCTCGACCGCCAGCGTCTGGGCAGCAAGAAGGAATCGAAGACCGAGGCGGTGCAGGCCATGCTCGCCACGCGCCTCGAAGACGAAAACATCCACGTCGGCCCTTCGGACTACGTTCCGTGGCAGAAGGACAACAAGCTGTGCTTCATCCGCATGGAAGGCCAGCAGTGGGGCAACGTTCCGATGAACCTGGAACTTCGTCTTTCGGTTGAAGACAGCCCGAACTCGGCCGCTTGCGTCATGGACGCGATCCGCTGCTGCAAGGTTGCGCTCGACCGTGGTGAAGGCGGCGCGCTGATCGGCCCGTCGGCCTACTTCTGCAAGCATCCGCCGCAGCAGTTCAACGACGATGTGGCCGCGCAGATGGTCGAGGAATACGCCTCGATCGAAAAGCTGGCCGCTGAATAAGCGACGCGCTTCGCACTGACAGGCAAGGGCCGGCCCGGCGGAACGTCAGGTCGGCCTTTTCCTTGCCGGATGCAGGGATACACAGCCTTTCGCCAGCTCGGATATTCCCGCTGGCGCCACCGATAGCCCGGATTCGCATTTATGGACGCCCTGATCATTGCCGCCGGTTACGGCAGCCGTCTTGCCGATCTTTCGCCATCCAAGCCGCTGACCCCGGTTGCCGGAGTGCCGCTGATCGAAATCGGCGTGCGGCAGGCGATGCAGGCGGGCGTGACGCGGGTTGTCGTGGTTACCGGACACAAGGCCGATCTGGTCGAAACCTTTCTCGCCGATCTTTCGCTGCGCGCAGGCATCCCCATCGTTCCGGTGCGGCTTTCGGACTGGTCTACACCGAATGGGCATTCGGTCATGGCCGGGGCCACGCGCTGCGATGGCAACTACCTGCTGATGATGGCCGATCACATGTTCGAGGCCGAAATCCTGGCGCAGTTGATCGAACAGGACCATCCCGACCGCGGGGTAACCCTGGCCATCGACCGGCGCACCGACAGCCCGCTGGTGGACCCGGACGATGCCACCTGGGTCCGGCTGGGCGAGGATGATCGCATCGTTGCCATCGGCAAGACCATTGCTCCCTACGATGCGGTCGATTGCGGTGCGTTTCTCGCCACGCCCGAACTCGCGCTGGCAATCCGCGATGCTATCGCCGCAGGCAAGCCGGGGAGCCTTTCCGACGGGATGCAGCGGCTGGCCGACGCCGGGCGTGCCGGAACCATGGACATTGGCGATGCATGGTGGATGGACGTGGACGATCCGCGCGCGCACGCCCTGGCCGAAGAGCTGGCCCCCTGGCACCTCGCCCACACTTTCGCGTCCGTGCAGATCCCCGCCGGGGAGGAATGACGGCAGCCGGTCATGCCCGCCGCCGCCAGCGCATCACGGATATTTCAGCGTGATGCGGGTCGAAAGCCCGGTCTTGGAAATATTGAGCCGGACCGACCGGAACGAGGGAATGCTCGCCACGGTCACCGGATTGTTGGAAAAGCCGAAGCCTTCCTCCGGCAAGCCCAGCACGCCACTGCGCTTGAGCGTCGTGCTCGAATCCTCGTCGTGGTAAACCGCCAGCGCATAGACTCCCGGCTTCGGCACGAACAGGCACATGTGGGTTTCCGGCGCCGTAGCATCGACACGGCCGACATACATCGACCCGCGCTTGACCAGGAACTTGCGCGATTCATCGGCATAGAGCGTTACCGCCATCAGCCCGTTGCTGTTGCGCACGCCGGTGATGGTGACATTGATCCACGTATCGCTGACAGGTCCGGCGCACTTCGGCGTAGCGGCCAGCGCCGGGCTGGCGCTTCCGGCAAGGATGGCAAAGGCCCCGGCGGCGGACAATGCCGCGGCACGCAAACAGCTCTGCATGGTCATGTTCTTCAGCCCCGATCTGTGTTTGATGAAGCGCCCCGATGCTCTCCCATCGTTGCGCCGTGTTGCACGCTGTCATTGCATCGTGCTGTGCCCCGCCGCACGCATACCGGCGGATTGTCTATCCGTTAAGTAGGTTTTACGCCGTGAATAGCGGCTGAATTGTCCTGTTGGGGGTCGTTCAGGTGCCCCTGGCGGCGGTTCAGGGCGACGGACGCAGCCAGAAACGCGACATTGCGTGTGGATAAGCCGGACGGAAATGCTTGTACCCCCGATTCGGCACGGTTAAGCGAAATGGCGTGGGGTGGCCGTTTGCAGGCGCCGTTGTGTGCACGAATGTCCCTGCCGCCCGCCGCAGGAAGATGCACCCGATGACTCCGCTGATCTCGCCCTCCATCCTTTCCGCCGATTTCGCCCGCCTTGGCGAGGAAGTGCGCGCGATCGACACCGCCGGGGCAGACTGGATCCACGTCGACGTGATGGACGGCCATTTCGTGCCGAACATCACCATCGGGCCGATGGTGGTCAAGGCACTGCGCCCGCACACCGCCAAGCCGTTTGACGTGCACCTGATGATTTCGCCGGTCGACGCCTATCTTCAGGCCTTTGCCGATGCCGGTGCGGACATCATCACCGTCCATCCCGAAGCCGGGCCGCATATCCACCGCACGGTCCAGGCGATCAAGGGTCTGGGCAAGAAGGCGGGTGTATCGCTCAATCCGGGAACCCCGGCCAAGATGCTGGATTACCTGATCGACGATATCGACCTGGTTCTGGTGATGAGCGTCAATCCCGGTTTCGGCGGGCAGAGCTTCATCGCCAGCCAGCTCAGGAAAATCGAAGCAGTGCGCAAGATGATCGACAAGTCGGGACGCCCGATCCATCTTGAAGTGGATGGCGGCGTCGATCTGGGCACCGCGCGGGCCTGCGTCGATGCCGGGGCCGACGTGCTGGTGGCGGGCACGGCGACATTCCGCGGCGGACCGGAACACTATGCCGCCAACATCGCTGCACTGAAGGGCATCGGCTGATATGGGCGAAGGCGGCTTTTCCATCACTGGAAGCCGCACCGCGGCACCGCCGACGGGCTACGGCCGCGCCCTTCCGCTTGATCCGATGAAGGAGGAACCGCTGGTCGATCCCCGTGAAGGCACACTGTTCGACAGCACAGGTTCCGGCGATCAGACCGAACCAGCGCGAATCGAAACCGGTACGGCGCTGGCGCTGACCGACTTCGTCCCGCCCGCGCTTGGCGCTGGCGACCGGCTGGTGCGGCTGGCCTATCGCATGGGGCTTCCCGCCAGCGCGATCCACCCGTTCCGCAAACGCGCCAAGACCCGGCTGACCGCCACGGTCACCCCCCCGCTGCCGGGCGATCCCGCCGCTGGCAAGGCCCTGCGCGCCGGGCACTTCCTTGTGCATGGCGTCAAATCCCCGATTGCCGACACCGAGTTTTCCGGCCCGCGGCTGCCGCCACCGTTCGAACGCATGCTCCACGGCTTTCGCTGGCTGAACGATCTGGAATCGGGCGGATCGCGCGCGCAGTGCGCGCAAGTGGCCGAGCGTATCCTGACCGCGTGGCTCACCGCCAACACCAAGCCTGACCCGACCCCAGCGTGGGACGTGGGCAATGTCGGCAATCGCCTGCTCAACTGGATAACCCATGCGCCGCTGCTGCTGTCCGGCCCCGATCGCGCCTTCCGCAGCCGCGTGCTGCACACGATGGAAGATACGGCGCGGTGGCTGGACCGCCATGTTTCGCGTGCCGACAGCCGGCTGGATGAAGCGGCAGGCTGGGCCGCGCTGGTTGCTGCCGGGCTGATCCTGGCCGATGGCAAGCCGCGCCGCCTCTATGGCGAAGCCGGGCTGGTGCGGGCGCTGGGCGAACTGGTGGGCGATGATGGCGGCGTGCTTTCGCGCAGCCCGCTGTGCCAGATCGAAGCGATCGAGCTGCTGGTCGCTCTGCGCGCCTGTTACGAAGCGGTGCGCGCCGAACCCCTGCCGCAGATTGCCACGATGCTGGGCCTGCTGGTGCCGCCGCTGCTGGCGCTGCTGCACGGCGACGGCGGACTGGGCAACTGGCAGGGCGCAGGCGCAATCGACGCCGAAAAGATCGCAACACTGGTCAAGGCCACCGGCGTGCGCACCCGCCCCTTGCGCGATGCGCGCCAGTGGGGATACCAGCGCGCGACCGCTGGGCGTTCCGTGTTGCAGTTCGACGCCGGGCCACCGCCGGTCGCCCGCCATGCCCGCGATGGCTGCGCATCGACGCTGGCGTTCGAGTTCAGCCACGGACCGGAACGGATCATCGTCAACTGCGGCGGCGCGGCCTTTGCCGGCGGGCTGATCCCGCTGCGGCTGGAGCAGGGCCTTCGCGCCACCGCTGCCCATTCGACGCTGACGATCGACGATTTCAATTCCACCGCCGTGCTTATCAACGGGCGACTGGGATCGGGCGTCTCCGAGGTCGAGGTTGACCGGCGCACCTTGTCCGCCGATGCGCCCGGCCCCGGCGCGTCCGGTGGCGGGGCAAGCCGGATCGAGGCGAGCCACAACGGTTATGTCGGGCGCTATGGCCTGATTCACCGCCGCATCCTGATCCTGCGCGACGACGGGACCGAGCTGCGCGGCGAAGATCTGCTGGTTCCGGCCGGACGCAAAGGCAAGCGCGGGATGATCGGCGTGGCCTTGCGCTTCCATCTTGGCCCACATATCGAGCTGGCCACCAGCACGGACGGCAAGGGCGTGACGCTCGCCCTGCCCGACGGCAGCCTGTGGCAGTTCCGTTCCGGCCGCGATGCGGTGACGATCGAGGAAAGCCTCTGGGCAGACGGGCAAGGCCGCCCCATGGCGACGCGCCAGCTGGTGATTGCCGCCAAAGTTCCCCGCAGCGGAGAAAGCTTCTCCTGGCTGCTCAAGAAAATGAGATAAGGAAAACCTTCAGGTGACCACGGTTACGATCAAGCGGGCGCTGCTGTCAGTGTCCGACAAATCCGGTCTTGTCGATCTGGGCAAGGCACTGGCCGCGCGCGGCGTCGAACTGCTTTCGACCGGGGGCACGGCCAAGGCACTGCGTGACGCGGGCCTTGCCGTGAAAGACGTGTCCGAGCACACCGGTTTTCCCGAAATGATGGATGGCCGGGTCAAGACCCTGCACCCGATGATCCATGGCGGGCTGCTTGCCGTGCGCGACAACCCCGAACACGCCGCCGCCATGGCCGAACACGCGATCGGCGCGATCGATCTGGTCGTCGTCAATCTCTATCCGTTCGAAGCGACGGTCGCCAAGGGCGCCCCGCGCGACGACGTGATCGAAAACATCGACATCGGCGGCCCGTCGATGGTCCGTTCCGCCGCCAAGAACCACGGTTATGTAACCATCCTGACCGATGCTGCCGATTATGCGGCGTTCCTGGCGGAACTGGACGCAAACGGCGGGGCGACGACGCTTGCCTTCCGCCGCGCGATGGCGGCCAGGGCCTATGCGACGACTGCGGCCTATGATTCGGCCATTGCGCAGTGGTTCGCCACCGTCGACCAGAACGAACACTTCCCGCCAGTCCTGACCAGCGCCCACACCCGCGTGACGACGCTGCGCTATGGCGAAAACCCGCACCAGGACGCTGCGCTTTACGTGCCGCGCAACCCGGCAACGCCCGGTCTGCCGCAGGCCCAGCAGGTGCAAGGCAAGGAACTGTCCTACAACAACTACAACGATGCCAACGCCGCGCTGGAGCTGATTGCGGAGTTCGCGGGCGGCAAGCCGACCGTGGTCATCGTCAAGCACGCCAATCCTTGCGGCGTCGCCACCGCCGATACCTTGCTCGACGCGTGGAAAGCGGCGCTGGAATGCGATTCGGTTTCGGCGTTCGGCGGCATCGTTGCCACCAATGTCCCGCTCGACGGTCCGACGGCGAACGCCATCTGCGAAATCTTCACCGAAGTGGTCGTGGCGCCGGGGGCAGACGAAGCGGCACGTAGCGCCTTTGCCCGCAAGAAGAACCTGCGCCTGCTGCTGGTGGATGCCCTGCCCGACGCCAACCGCAAGGGACTTGTCACCGTGCCGATCGCCGGCGGCCTGCTGGTGCAGGACCGCGATTCGGGCAAGATCGGCCGGGCCGATCTCAAGGTCGTGACCAGCCGCGCGCCGACCGAGCGTGAACTTGACGATGCCCTGTTTGCCTGGACCGTGGCCCGGCACGTCAAATCGAACGCGATCGTCTATGCCAGGGACGGGGTGACAGCAGGGATTGGCGCAGGCCAGATGAACCGCCGCGATTCATCGCGGATCGCCGCTGCCAAGGCGCAGGAAGCGGCCCAGACGCACGGCTGGCCGGAACCACGCACGACCGGCTCTGCCGTGGCTTCGGACGCCTTTTTCCCCTTTGCCGACGGGCTGATGGCCGCAGTTGAAGCGGGCGCGACCTGCGTGATCCAGCCGGGTGGGTCGATCCGCGACGAAGACGTGATCAAGGCGGCCGACGAAGCCGGGCTGGCCATGGTCTTTACCGGGATGCGCCACTTCCGTCATTGATCCGGCCAGCCTCCCTTGGGGGCGGCGCATGCCATGCAAAAGGGCCGGCCCCGCGGGGGACCGGCCCTTTTCCTGTCAGCACACAGTGATCGTGCGATCAGCGGTAGAAGATGTGTCCGTCGATCCGGGCAAGGCGGGCCTTGCCCCAGCGCGGCGAAACATACGTCGCGTGAAAGAACATCGCGCCTTCCACCGGGCTTTCCCACAGGCCCTTGTCGGCAATGCGGGCAATGCGCACCGCGCGGTCCCAGGCGCGGCTCGACCGGTTGATCGACGGCATTGTGCCGCCGCGCACAAACGAGAACTGCGAAGGCTGGTACACCACGCCGCAGTAGGATGAAGGGAAACGACCGGAATTGGCGCGAGCGACGACAACACGGCCAACGGCAAGCTGCCCGGCCAGCGATTCGCTCTTCGCTTCGAAATAGATGGCACCGGCAAGGCATTCCAGTTCATCGGAAAGCGTTGCGGGGGCGGAAGTCATCTCGACCAGTTCGGCCAGGCTGTCTGCGCCATTCGCGCTATCCTGATCCTGCGCATCGTCTGCGGTCGAGGATTCGACAAGCTGGACAACCGGCTGGGAAATGAACATCGTCGCTGCGGCGACGGGAGCATTCATGCCTTGAGCAGAAGCGGGGGAACCGCCGGTGCTGAAAAGCGTAGTAACAAAACTTGCAGCGATGCTGAAAACGGCTGCGAAACGAAACTTCTTACTCATATTCGATCGTCAACGGGCGGTGGACTTCCGTTCATGGCGCGACAAACGGCCCTGCCGAACGGATTTGGATACCGCGCGGGGGCTGGATGTCGAAGGGCCATGCCGGTTGCCCCCCGTCTGCGTGCCAGTGCGATTGGCCGTCCTGCCTTTCGTCACCGCCTGCGCAAATTGGTAGCGGGCCTTTATTGTGCGGTTGCGAGAAGTCAACCTTTATTCAGCCGCCCTTCAGGCTTTGCTGGATGAAGCGTTCGCCATCCGCGACAGTCAGTTCGACCACCCAGATATCGGCGTCCTGCGCAATCCTGCGGGCTATGTAATCGTCGAAAGCACGATCGTCAGGCGATTCCTGCTTGCGCGCTACCTGCCATGTCCAGGTGCCATCGGCGCTGGGCAACCGTTCGTAAAGCGTGCCAAGAGCGCGCCCGGCGCCCAGGCCGGCGCTTTCCAGCGTCACCACAAGGATGGTTCCGCCGTCGCGTTCGCCCTTGTGCAGAACCATGCCAAAGCCGCCTTCGGCCTGCGCGGTGCGCAACAGGCCCGCGACACGCAGATGGGCGGGAAGCCGCGCCTCCACGCTTATGCGCCCAACGCTGCGCGCAACCCGGCGTTGTAGCCATCGAGGCCCGACAGCGCGATGCGCGACCGCTGGAACGTACCGGTCCCGCGCCCCACTTCCTCGCCGCTTTCATCGACCAGCCGCGATTCCGCAACGAGCACGCGGCGGCGGCCCGACACCCAGCGGCCTTCCGCGACAATCCGCCCGACCGTGACCGGGCGCGAAAAGAACAGGTTGAACGAGGTGGTCAGCAGGAAGCGGTCGGTAACCATGGTGTTCGCCGCATAGAACGCGGCATCGTCGAGCATCTTGAAATAGATCGTGCCGTGCGCGGCGCCAGCGGCGTGAAAGCATTCCGGCGTCACATCGAACGTGATCCGCGATGTACCTTCGGCTAGAATGTCCAGCCGCGAACGGAACAGGCTATTGACCGGTGCGGAGGCATAAAGACCTTCCAGCGCCCGCCAGTGCAGGCTGGCACTGTCCCCACCGGCTTCAGGCGGCATCGCGGTCTATGACGTTGACCAGCAGGCTGTAGATCGCCTCGGCATTGGGGGCCGAAACCAGCCGCGCATGCATGCGTTCATCGCGCATCAGGCGCGAAATTGCCGCAAGCGCCTGAAGATGGGTGGCGCCGGCGCGTGTCGGGGAGAGCAGGCCGAACACGCAATCCACCGGCATGCCATCGGCAGCGGCAAACTCCACCGGCTCTTCCAGCCGCAGGAACGCGGCGACGGGGCGTTCCAGCCCGTCGATCCGGGCGTGGGGAATGGCAACGCCACGACCGAAGCCGGTGCTGCCCAGCTTTTCGCGCTCTTCGATGCCGTCGATCACCGTTTCCGGGTCGAGCGCATAGACTTCAGCGAAGCAGCGGGAAAGATCGCTGAGGATCTGCTGCTTCGTCGTGGCGCGGATGATGCGCACAGCCTGAAGATCGAGAGAGAACAATGCCGACATAAAGGAAGTTGATTATCACATAAGTGCAAAAGCACGGTGAATTGGGGCGCGCAATGCTCCCGAATAGCCGTGAACGCAAGCCTAAAGCACGTTTTGCTGCCGTTCAACGAAGGTCTGGGGTCATGCAAAAGGGGGCATGCCACCGCCTGCCCCCCGTTCAGCCGCCCTGCAGGACGGCTCAGCCCGTCCTGTCAGCCAGCTACCTGCGCATCAGGCGATCAATGCGGTTCGACCCACCCGATCGAGCCATCGCCGCGGCGATAGACCATGTTGTGCATGCCCGTGGCCGCGTTCTTGAACAGCAAGGCATTGGTGTTGCGCAAGTCGAGCATCATCACGGCATCCGAAACGCTGGCAGTCGGCACGTCGACGCGGGTTTCGGCAATGACCAGCGGTGCATCGGCCGGTTCGTCTTCGCTCGCTTCGTCATGGACGAACACGGTGTAGGCGGCTTCCTGAACCACCAGATTGGCCTCCAGATTGGCTTCGTCGGCCTTGCGCGCGTGATCGGCGCCTTCGTGCCGGTCCTTGAGGCGGCGCTTGTAGCGGCGAAGCTGCTTTTCGATCTTGTCGGCCGACTGGTCGAGCGCGATGTGCGCATCCTGGGCAACGGCACTGCCTTTCAGGATAAGGCCCTGCGCAACGTGCGTCACGATGTCGCAGCGGAAACCGCCATGCGGGGCCTTGCCCATGGTGACGTGCGAGGAGAGCGCGCGGGAAAAATACTTGTCGACGACAGCGCCAAGACGCTCTTCAGCATGGCTCTGCAAGGCAGCGCCGGTATCGACCTGGTGTCCCGAAACGCGAATATCCATAGATCACTTCTCCTGTACACTCTGCCAACCGTCCTGTTCGCGCTGCGGCAAACGCCTCAACGCGACCAGATCGGTTCGCTGAAACCCGCCATGAACTCGGCATGGCGGGTCAGCTCCTCGGCGCTCGCGGCATGCGGGCGCGGGGAACGGAAGGGGCGGCTTGCAACCGCAATCGTCATGTCAGCCAGCACCGGACTGGAAGCCGCTTCACTGGCAAGTTCCAGACCGATCTGGCGGCCACCCAGAAGCTCCACGTAAAGCTGGGCCAGCAGTTCGGCGTCGAGCAGCGCGCCGTGCAGCGTGCGGTGGCTGCGGTCGATCCCGTAGCGTGAGCACAGCGCATCGAGGCTGAGCTTGGCGCCGGGATGCTTGCGCCGTGCAATCGCCACGGTATCAACCATGCGGTCACGGCTGACGGTTTCCAGCCCGCACATTTCCAGTTCGCTGTTGATGAAGCCGAAGTCGAATCCGGCATTGTGCGCGACCAGCGGCGAGTCGGCCAGAAAGGCCAGCAGCTCACTGGCCTTTTCGGCAAAACGCGGCTTGTCCGTCAGAAAACTGATCGACAGCCCGTGCACCGCTTCCGCTTCGGCGGGCATGTCGCGTTCAGGGTTGAAATAACAATGGAAAACCGCGCCTGTGGCCACCCGGTTGACCATTTCGATGCAACCAATTTCCACCAGCCGATCCCCCGATTTTGGATCGAGGCCGGTCGTTTCGGTATCGAAAACGATCTCACGCATCCTGATTTATGTGGACCTGCAAAGGGGGGCTGGCAAGGGGCGTTACGATGGCGCGCGCGGGTTTTTTTCACGGATCGCCGCCACCACCCGCGCCACCTGCGCGCGGGTTTCGGGCAGGGTCACCCCGGTGTCGATCACGTGAGTGGCGCGGGCGCGTTTTTCAGCATCCGGCACCTGGATCGAAAGGATGTGCGCAAACTTTTCCGCCGTCATTCCGGGCCGCGCCAGCACGCGTTCGCGCTGCACTTCGGCGGGAGCCGATACGACCATGACCGCATCAAGATCCGCGCCATGACCTTTTTCGAACAGCAGCGGAATGTCGAACACCACCAATGGCTCTCCGGCATGCTCGATCAGGAACGCCTCGCGCATCTTCGCCACGGCGGGATGAACGATGGCCTCCAGCCGGCGCAGCGCATCGGCATCACCGAAAACCATTTCACCCAGAACCTGCCGCCGAACGCCATCGGGTCCGGTCGTACCGGGAAAGGCCGATTCGATCGCTGGCAGCAAGGCGCCGCGCGGTCCTTGCAGATGGTGGACGGCGGCATCCGCATCAAAGACCGGCACGCCCATTTCCCGGAGCATCAGCGCCACCGCCGATTTGCCCATGCCAATGGACCCGGTCAGCCCGACGATGGCCGGACGGCTCATGCCAGCAGCCTTTCGCGCAACGCGGCGTCGCTTTCCCCGCGCGGAGGCACAGCGCCGAAAAAGCGCCGAAAGGCATGGTCCGCCTGACCGATCAGCATCGAAAGCCCGTCAACCGTGCGGAACCCGCCAGCGCGGGCAGCCTTGAGGAAATCGGTATCGAGCGGGCCGGTAACAATATCGTAGAACACCGATCCGGGCGGCGCATGCGTCATGTCGAACAGCAGTGGCGGTTGGCCGGTCATGCCCAGCGATGATGCGTTGACGACCAGATCGAGGCAGCCTTCGCGGTCATCGAAGGCAAAATCCGTCGGTGCGGCAAAATGATCGAGCGGGGCAACATGGTGTTCGCCGCCGGGGTCCAGCTCGTCGAGCAGAGCGCGGGCCCTGGCGGGGTTGCGGCCCGCCAACACGATCACCACGCCTTGCCCGGCAAGCGCCGCCACGATCGCCCGCGCCGCGCCGCCCGTGCCGATCACCCGCGCCATGCGGAAATAGTGGCGCTCTTCCAGCAGCGGCTGCAACGGTTCAAGGAAACCGGGCGCGTCGGTATTATAGCCAACCAGCGCACCAGCTTCAGGAACGATCGTGTTGACCGCACCGATCGCGCGGGCCAGCGGATCGAGCCGGTCGAGCAGCGGGATTATCGCCTGCTTGTGGGGCATAGTTACATTGCAACCGCGCCAGTCGGGATCGTTGCGGCGTTGTGCAAGATAGCCGCCAAGCCCGTCTGCATGGACAAGCTGGCGCCGATAATCGCCGGCAACGCCCAGTTTTTCCAGCCAGAAGCCATGAATCACGGGCGATTTCGATTGCGCGATCGGATCGCCGATCACTTCGGCATAGGGCACGCTCAAGCCGCCAGCTCCCCTTCGGCGCGCAAGGCTTCGAGCACGGCCAGCAGCGGCATCCCCAGAACGGTGAAATGGCTGCCATCGATCCGTTCGAAGAGCTGGACCCCCAGCGCCTCTATCCTGAACACCCCGACACAGCCCGCCACGGCAGGCCATTCCCTGTCGAGATAGCTGTCGATAAAGCTGTCGGAAAGGCTGCGCACCTTGAGTTTTGCACACTCCGCGTGGCGCCACACGCAAGCCCCATCGCGCATCAGCACGGCAGCGGAATGCAAACGCATATCCTGCCCGGAAAAAAACCGCAGGTGCGCAGCCGCATCCTCCCTGGTCACCGGCTTGTCGAACAGCCGGCCGCAAACCTCGACAAGGGAATCCCCGCCCAATACCAGCCGCCCCGGCGCGCTTACCGACACGGCCAGCGCCTTTGCCTCGGCAAGGACCAGCGCAACCTGCGCAGGCGGCACACCGATAAGTTCGCGCTTGATCGCGCTTTCATCGACGTCCGAAGTGCGGGCTTCGAAATCAACGCCTGCCGCATCGAGCATGGCCTTGCGCGACGCGCTCTGGCTGGCGAGAATGACGGTCATATCGGTTTCGTTCCTTCGCCTCCGGCGCTGCCGCCTGCGGCCTGTCGTTCGTTATAGAGGTTGATGACGGCGGCGGCCGTCTCCTCGATCGAGCGGCGCGAAACGTCAATGACCGGCCAGCCATTGTCCGCAAACATGCGCCGGGCGTACTGCACTTCGCGGCTCACCTGTTCGCTGTCGACATAGGCGGTTTCCGGCGCCTGGTTAAGCGAAAGCAGCCGGTTGCGCCGAACCATGATCAGGCGTTCCGGGCTGGTGGTCAGCCCGACGACCAGGGGCCGGCGCAACGAAAAGAGCATGGATGGCGGCGGACTTTCGACCACGATGGGAATGTTGGCAACCTTGTAGCCGCGGTTGGCCAGATAGATCGAAGTCGGTGTCTTGGAACTGCGCGAAACCCCGGCAAGCACGATGTCGGCTTCTTCCCAGTTTTCCCAGTTCACGCCATCATCGTGGGCGATGGTGAACTGGATGGCATCGACGCGCGCGAAATAGGCTTCGTCCATCATGTGCTGGCGGCCAGGCTTGCCCTTTGCCTGCTGGCCAAGCTGCTGTTGCAAGGCATCGGTCACGGCATCGAGCGCAGGCACGCTGGGCAATCCCAGCGCGACGCAACGCTGTTCCAGGCGTTCGCGCGTATCCGGGTTTACCAGGGTATAAAGGACAAGGCCCGGATTTGAGGCGATTTCCCCCATGATCCGGTCCAGATGCTGCATCGAGCGAACCATCGGCCAGAAATGCCGCACGACATCGGCGCCATCGAATTGAGCCAGCGCAGCCTTGGCGATCATCTCCAGCGTTTCGCCTGTGGAATCCGACAGCAGATGAAGGTGCAGACGCTGCATGCAGGTGCTTTCGGACATGGCCGGGACAGGCCTGTGGACAGACATCCGATAAACCACGGGAGCGCGCAGGGGACAAGTTCAAGCCGCGATTCCATGCTCTGTTCCGGCCGTTTCCTGCCCCGGTTATGGACAGCCACACCCGGTTTTCCGCAGCCTGTGGAGAATGGTGAGAACTTTGCCTTGACCGGCCATCGGCGCAGAGTCGGCCCGGTTGAAAAGTCTGGAAGCAGGCTGACAAATCAGGCAGAGGACCGCCATCCCCGCTTTCCACAGGGCCAACAATTACCATCAACCAGATTCTATAAGAATCTAATTGTTATTTGGAATGGATCGACCCCGAAATGCCCGGCCCGCTTCTCCAGACTCTCAAGGGGGAAAACCTTTCCCGCCGTCCGCTGTGGCTCATGCGCCAGGCCGGGCGCTATCTGCCCGAATACCGAGAACTGCGAGCCGAAAAGGGCGGGTTCCTGGCGCTGGTCTACGATAGCGAAGCCGCCGCCGAAATCACCGTTCAGCCGCTGCGCCGGTTCGGGTTCGACGGGGCGATCCTGTTTTCCGACATCCTGATCGTGCCTTATGCGATGGGGCAGGATCTGCAATTTCTGGCAGGCGAAGGCCCGCACCTTTCGCCCCGGCTGCTCGATACCACGCTGGAAAGCCTTGTCGCGGTGCCTGAGCGCCTTTCCCCGATCTACGATACCGTGGCCAGGGTGAAGGGGCTGATCTCGCCCCAGACCACCTTGCTGGGCTTTGCCGGCAGCCCGTGGACGGTCGCCACCTACATGGTCGCCGGCGAAGGCAGCCGGGACCATCACGATACGCGTGCGCTGGCCTACCGCGATCCGGGTGCATTCCAGGCAATCATCGATGCTATCGTGGACGTGACCATCACCTATCTTTGCGGGCAGGTCGAAGCCGGGGCCGAGGCCTTGCAACTCTTCGATTCCTGGGCCGGCAGCCTTGCCCCGGCGCAGTTCGAACGCTGGGTCATTGCCCCCAACGCCCGGATCGCGGCGGAAATGCAGCGGCGTTACCCCGACGTGCCGATCATCGGTTTCCCCAAGGGGGCGGGCGAAAAGCTTGCCGCCTATGCCCGTGAAACCGGGGTGAACGCGGTGGGTGTGGATGAAACGATAGACCCGGTCTGGGCGGCGCGCGAACTTCCTGCAGGGATGCCGGTGCAGGGCAATCTCGATCCCTTGCTGCTGCTGTCAGGCGGGGCGGAACTGGAACGCCAGACGCTGCGCGTGCTCGATGTCTTTGCCGACCGGCCACATGTCTTCAACCTGGGCCATGGCATCGGCCAGCACACGCCGATCGAAAACGTCGAAACCCTGCTTCGGACGGTACGCAACTGGTCGCACTAGGCGGGCATCGCCCGTCTGTGCCCTTGCAAACGCGTTGCACCACAGCGAAATAGGCGGGCGTGGGCGCCGGAAAGCGGTGGCCGGGTGCGAACGGACAGAAGCGCAACTCATGCAGCAGGTACTGGCAATGATCTATCTCTGGCTGAAGGCCGGCCATCTCATCTTCGTGATCTTCTGGATGGCGGGCCTGTTCATGCTGCCGCGGTTCTTTGTCTATCACCAGGAAGCGCCCGAAGGATCGCCCGAAAATGCCGTGTGGGTGGACCGTGAGCGCAAGCTGATGAAGATCATCATGTGGCCGTCGCTGATCGTTGTGTGGGTTCTCGGTCTGGCGCTGGCAATGCAGATCGGCGCTTTCCAGCAAGGCTGGTTCCATGCCAAGCTGGCCCTGGTCCTGGCGCTGACCGGCTATCATTTCTGGCTGGCCAGCTATGCGCAGAACCTTGCTCTGGGCGTGCGCAAGCTTACGGGCCGCAAGCTGCGCATGCTCAACGAAGTGCCGGGCATCGCCGCGGCACTGATCGTTGTGCTGGTAATCGTCAAACCGTTCTAGGCGTGCAGCGATCGCAAGCCTTTGCCGTTTGCCTTGCGGATGAACCGCAGACGCTGGCGTGCTAGCTGCGTCCATTGCGATCGCCAGGCATTATCGGGCGAAGCACCATGGGCCGGGCGCGGGAATGGCGGACTGTGGCGGGGTAATCTGATCATCGGACATCTCTCTCCTGCGGGCCGGATGTTTCCGGCTCCTTTGCCGGAACGGCCGGGAGGCCGATCGGTTCCGGCAGCGGGTTGACGGTCTGCACGACCATGGCCGATTGACTAACGCACCGGCTGCGCATATCGCTCGGTCGACCGGCAGTGCTGCGCCGCCCGACAGAGGTGGCCGCCCTCCTGCTTTCTCCAAGCCCGACAGAGGCGCCGGCCATTCTGACATTCCCTTTGGAATTGAATACTATGCATTTGAAAGATCTTAAAAAGAAAACCCCGGCGGAACTCGTCCAGATGGCCGAAGAACTGGAGGTTGAAGGCGCGAGCACACTGCGCCGTCAGGACCTGATGTTCGCCATTCTCAAGGAAATGGCCGAAGACGGCGAAGAAATCCTGGGCATCGGCACGATCGAGGTTCTGCCCGACGGTTTCGGTTTCCTGCGCAGCCCCGAAGCGAACTATCTTGCCGGGCCGGACGATATCTACGTTTCGCCCAACCAGGTCCGCAAATGGGGCCTGCGCACAGGCGATACGGTTGAAGCCGAAGTGCGCGCACCCAAGGACGGCGAACGCTATTTTTCGATCACCCGCCTGATCAAGGTCAACTTCGATGAACCCGATGCTGTCCGCCACCGCGTCAATTTCGACAACCTGACCCCGCTCTACCCGGACGAGCGTCTGCGGCTCGACACGCTCGATCCCACGGTCAAGGACAAATCGGCCCGCGTGATCGATCTGGTCAGCCCGCAGGGCAAGGGCCAGCGCGCGCTGATCGTCGCCCCGCCGCGCACCGGCAAGACCGTGCTGCTGCAGAACATGGCCAAGGCGATCACCGACAATCATCCGGAAGTGTTCCTGATCGTCCTTCTGGTCGATGAACGCCCCGAAGAAGTGACCGACATGCAACGCAGCGTGAAGGGCGAAGTCATTTCGTCGACCTTCGACGAACCTGCATCGCGCCACGTGCAGGTTGCCGAAATGGTCATCGAAAAGGCCAAGCGGCTGGTCGAACACAAGCGGGACGTGGTGATCCTGCTCGATTCGATCACGCGCCTTGGTCGCGCCTACAACACCGTGGTGCCCTCGTCAGGCAAGGTGCTGACCGGCGGTGTCGATGCCAACGCGCTGCAACGGCCCAAGCGGTTCTTCGGTGCGGCCCGCAATATCGAGGAAGGCGGTTCGCTTTCGATCATCGCTACCGCACTGATCGACACCGGCAGCCGCATGGACGAAGTGATCTTCGAAGAGTTCAAGGGCACCGGCAACTCGGAAATCGTGCTCGACCGCAAGGTTGCGGACAAGCGCATCTTCCCCGCGCTCGACGTGGGCAAGAGCGGCACCCGCAAGGAAGAACTTCTGGTTCCCAAGGACCAGCTTTCCAAGATGTGGGTGTTGCGCCGCATTCTGATGCAGATGGGCACGATCGACGCGATGGAGTTCCTGCTCGACAAGATGAAGGAATCCAAGACCAACGAGGATTTCTTCGCCACGATGAACCAGTAAGCGTTACCGCCCTGCAATGCCAAAGGCCCGGAGAAATCCGGGCCTTTTTGCATGTCTGGTACGCTGGAAGACTGCATAACCCTGTCATCGGTGGCTATCCTTTTCGGCTGCGGCATTTGGGGCAGGGGATAAACCCGGCATTCTTGCTTGTTTCGCGCCGGCATGGCCGCCACATTCAACCACATGGCCCTTTATCCGCCAGCGTCGGCCAGACGGCATGCAGAATCCGGCGTGGTCAAGGCCGTGCTTGGCCCGACCAATACCGGCAAGACGCATCTGGCAATCGAACGGCTGTGCGCGCACGCCTCCGGCGCCATCGGCTTTCCGCTGCGCTTGCTGGCGCGCGAAGTCTATGACCGGGTCTGCGCGATCAAGGGCGAGGCCAACGTTGCGCTGATTACCGGCGAGGAACGGATCGAACCGCCCGGCGCGCGCTGGCATCTGTGCACGGTCGAAGCCATGCCGAGCCGCCCCGATCTTGCGTTCGTCGCGCTCGACGAAGCGCAACTGGCCGCAGATCCCGAACGTGGCCATGTCTTTACCGACCGTCTCCTGCACACCCGCGGGCGCGAAGAGACCATGCTGCTTGGCTCTGCCAGCCTTGAACCGATGGTCAAGGCGCTGGTGCCCGGCGTGGAGGTGATTGGCCGCCCGCGCTTTTCCACGCTGAGCCATGTGGGCGCCAAAAAGCTTTCGCGCATTCCGCCGCGCAGCGCGATTGTCGCGTTCAGTGCCGAACAGGTCTATGCCATGGCGGAAATGCTGCGCCGGTTCCGGGGCGGGGCAGCGGTGGTGATGGGTGCGCTCAGCCCGCAGACGCGCAATGCCCAGGTGGCGATGTACCAGTCGGGCGAGGTGGATTATCTCGTTGCTACCGATGCGGTCGGCATGGGTCTGAATCTCGATGTCCACCATGTCGCTTTTGCAGGGTTGTCGAAATACGATGGCCGTCGCCAGCGGCGGCTGACGCCAGCGGAAATGGCCCAGATTGCCGGGCGTGCCGGGCGGCATCAGCGCGACGGCACGTTTGGTACGCTTGCCGGGATGGGCGGGCGCGATCCGGCGTTTTCGGACGACGAAATCTACGCGATAGAGGAACATCGCTTTGCGCCGTTGACTCACCTGTTCTGGCGCGAAGCCGAACCGCGCTTTGACAGTCTGGCGACACTGATCGAGGATCTTGAAAGCCTGCCGCCACGCGAAGAACTGGTCAGTCCGCCGCAAGCCATCGACCTTGCCGTGCTCAAGCGGTTGGCCGAAGAACCGGAACTCGCGCAGGCCGTGCGTGGCAAGCAGATGGTCGAACGCTTCTGGGACGTGTGCCGCCTGCCCGATTTCCGCCAGCAGGGCGATGAAGTGCACAGCCGTTTCGTCGCGCGTCTGTGGCAGGATCTGCGCCATGGCTATATCGGTGCGGACTATGTGGCGCAGGCCATTGCCCAGCTCGATAATCCGGCGGGCGACATAGACACGCTGCAAGGCCGCATCGCCGCGATCCGGTCATGGGCCTACATCGCCCAGCGGCCCGACTGGGTGCTGGCGAAAGAAGAAATGGCGGCCCGTGCGCGCGCTGCCGAAGCGCGGTTGTCGGATGCGCTTCACGCGCGGCTGACCGAACGCTTCGTGAATCGGCGCACCACGGTGCTGATGCGCAAGGCAGGGGCCGATGCCGGGCTGTTGCCGGTGCGCATTGATGACCATGATATTGTTCTGGTCGATGATGAACCGATCGGGCGGCTCGACGGGTTCCGGTTCGTGGTTGATCCGCTGGCGCGGGCGGATGACCGCAAGCTGCTGCTGGCGGCTGCGGAACGCCATTTGCCCGCGCTGCTGGGCAAGCGTGCGCAAACGCTTGTCGAAGCGGCTGGAGCCGATGCGCTGAGCGTCGATGGCGCGCAGGTGCAATGGCAGGGCAAGCCTGTTGGCCGGTTTGAAGCCGGGCGCCGCCTGCTGGAACCGCGTCTGCTGCCGGACCCTTCGCTTGCGCTCCTGTCCGCCACAGACAGGACGGCGGTTGCTGCCAGCATGGATGCATGGGCGCAGAGCCAGCGGCAGCGCGATCTTGCCGCGCTGATCGCGCTGGATGTGGCGAGCCGCGATCCGGAGGCCGGGCCGGACTTGCGCGCGCTTCTGCTGCACCTTGTCGAAGCGGGCGGAGTGCTGGATCGTGGCCGGTCCGGTCTGGAACGGCTGGACCCGGCGCAGCGGGCGCGGATGAAGGCGCTGGGTGTGCGGATCGGCACGCTCGATCTCTTTGTTCCGGCCTGCTTGCGCCCTGCTGCCATTCATGGATGGTACCGGCTTGCGCAGCTCTGGACGACAGAGCGTACTGCAACGCTTGCGCCCGCACCACCCGGTGCCATGCAGCCAGTTATCAAGGCGCGGACCGCTCCGGCTGGCTATCGCAGCCTTGGCACCGAATCGTTGCGTGTCGATCTGGCGGAAAAGCTGTTGCAGATGGCGCACCGGGTGCGGCTGGCTGCGCGGGCACGGCGGGTCTACATCGACCCGGCGCTGGCGCGATCGATGAATCTTTCGACCGCCGGTTTCGCTGCTTTGCTGCGCGCGGGCGGGTTCAGGGTCTTCATGGGCCGCGGTCTTGCGCCCGATGCCTTTGGCCCGCCGGCACCGCCGCTGTGGGAATGGCGCCCGCCTCGTATCGAAGCCGGGCGGGCATCCGCGCCGGTAGTCACGCCGGGCAATGCCTTTGCCGCACTGGCCGAGTTTGCCTTGCGCTGAAGGGTTCGCGCCGCAAGCGCGGCCACACCCTTTTGCGCGAACCCACCGTCAGTTCTGCAAACCAAGCTGGCTGGCGATGGAGGGCACGGCATCCTGACCGTTCTCGAACCCCATCGGCAGCACCCAGGCGCGATCGCGGTCGAGCTGGACGCGCGAGAACGCGTTGACCAGGTCGCGGATGGTTGCATCCAGCGCCGGGTCGTTGCGGGCGTGGCCCTGTTCGATCATGGCGCTGATGCCGATCCGCAACTGCCGGGAAAGCACGACGATTTCTGCCGGGTCGATCCCGATCCTGTTGCACGCCGCTTCTCCGGCTGCGATGGCCGCGGCGCTGGCTTCGCTCGTTCCCACGGCCTCGCTCAACGCTTTGGCGTGGGCGGTGAGGCGCTGCAATTCGTCGCAATCGAAGGCGAATTGCATCGGCCCGTTCTGCGCCATTATGTTGAGGAAGCCGATGGCCAGCTTCAACTGTTCCTGGGCAACCTGCTGATGTTCGTCGAGAACCGGCAGCACGACATCCTGCAGGGCCTTGGCGATTACCGGCAGGAGATATTCGGGGCGCAGTTCCATGTCAGCCGATCCTTTCCACGACGGCGCGGGCTTCTTCGAGATTGCGGAAGGCAAATGCCGAAAGCCACGCCACGGTCAGATCCTGGTGCGTCTTGCCCGCGCGAGCGGCCCGAACACAGGTTGCCAGAATGATGACGGCGGCCCGATAGCAGAAGAACACGCGATAGAAATCGACGCTGCGCTGGACAACGGAAAGTCCGCTTTCGCGTTCGTAGGCTTCGAGCATGGCTTCAATCGGCATAAGGCCGTGCGCCAGCAACCGGGTGCCGTCTTCCGACATGTGGCCCATGTTTTCGACGGCAAAAAAGCCCAGCTCCTGGTGACGGTCGCCCAGATGGGCGAGTTCCCAGTCCAGCCATGCGGTGATCTGCCGGGTCGATTCATCGAACAGGAAGTTGCCCGAACGAAAATCGTTGTGAGTCAGCGATATCCGGTCGATCGGCGGCATGTTGGCCTTGAGCCAGTGGAACAGCTCCGTCATCAGCGGAACTTCCTCGTTGGCGTCCTCTTCCCACACGCGGCGCCAGTGGTTGAGGTTCCATTCGACGGCCTGCGTGCCAGTGGCCGGGGTATCGAAAGCCTTGAGGCCAGCCGATGCCCAGTCCCACTTGTGCATGATGGCCATGTCGCGCACGACCTGGAGGCCAAGCGGTTCGCGCAGTTCGGGACCGAAGTTGATGCCGATGCCGGTCACCGCGCTCGTCACGCCGCTCGGCTTGGTGACGCCGTTGACAAAGCCGCAGATCAGGGCCGGATACTGCATGAACGTGGCGTCGGCATCGACCCAGTAGGCTTCGGGAACGGGCAGGACGCCGTCCATGGCCTTGAGGATTTCGAACTCGCGCAGGCGGCTTGTCTCGACTGCGGATTCGGGCGGCTCCATGCGCAGAACCATGCGGTCGCGGCTGCGGCCGACGCCGGGCTTGTCCCATTCCAGCCAGAACGCGATCTGCAGTTTCGATGCGCCGCCAGCCAGCCATTTGGCGTCGGTGACGGTGAACGGGCCGGACAGCTCATGCCGCAGCAGGGCTTCAAGCCGGGTGACGATGTCCTGCACCGGAATCGGCGAGTATCCCGGTCCGGCGCGGCGCTGCTGCTTGCTGGTCAGCACGTGATCCCATTCGCGCTCTGTCGGGAAGCGGTGGCGCACGGCGTCGATCCACGCAGCATCGGGATGCGCCTTGTCGATGATGGGATAGGGCAGCGCGCTCATTGCCCGTTGCCCGCCCATGGGAACCGGAAGCCGCATTCGCCCAGACCATAGCCCTTGGTGCCATCGGCCAGGGTATATTCCATCATGTGTTCGGTCAGCACGAAGGTGTCGAACGGGAACAGCCAGCGGAACAGACGCTTGCCGGTGAAGGCATGCACATCGCCGTCAGCATCGGTCACGGTCCACGTGCAGGATTGCATGGTCATGTCATCGTCTTCGAAGACGATATCTTCCTGGATGTCGGTTACGGCGATCCATTTGCCGTTCTTGCCGACCATCCGCATGTAGTTGTCGCTGCCGTTCGTAGCGATCCCGTGGACTGCGACAATCGCCAGCCCGTTGTCGAAAATCGGCCATGCAAGACGATAGTGCTTGAGGAAGTCCCAGTTGCGCGGACCGAACGACAGGTCGCGGAAGCCCTTGCCATTGATTGCGATCGTTTCGCCATCGCGCAGGGTGATCGTCCCGGTGACGGTGCAGGTGCCTTCCGGGTGGTAGTGGGTCATTTCCTTGGCGAAGGCATCGTCCTCGCCGCCTGCCGAAAGCTCGATGCTGTCGGTCATCGGAAGGATCGCGTTCCAGGCCAGGTCAACCTTGAAATGAGGCTGGTCGAACGAAACGGTCGCCGCCTTGAGCGGATCGGTCGCCTTGAGGGTGACACCGGCGAGCGTGATGCCCGTCGCCAGACGTTCGCTGGTGTACGGCAGGTTCATGTTCAGGCGGGTGAACAGCGGCCGTCCATCGCGGAAGAAGACGAACCACAGATTGGCTTCCTCGCGGTTTTCAAGGATGCCGACGCGGATGAAGGCTCCGGTCCTGCGTTCGGGGTCGTAGAAATTGAAATAGAAGCTCTGGTTCCAGTCGGGATGATCGTTCGCCGGGCAATAGCCTTCGGGGTCAAGATTTGTACCGGTCATTGAAACGGCCCTTCTTTACTGGTCTGCCTGGCAATGTACCCGGCCATGCCCGCAAAGGCATGGCCGGGCGCATGTCGTTATCGGGTCTTGAAGCCGATGGTCACGCCATAGGTCGCCGGGCGTCCGGCGAAGCGGGCTACCGAGTCCGAAGAGGTGATCGTGTTCGTCACATAGTACTTGTTGAACACGTTCTTGCCCCAGAACATGATCCGCCAGGCGCCGTCTTCGGCTTCATAACCAAGCCGCGCGTCAACAGTGGCATAGCCGTTGAGCTGGTAGATCGGGGCCGCCCCGGCCAGGATCCGCGCGTTTGGCCCGGTCGAGAACGGGATCCGCGCGCCGCCCGGCACGGCATCCGACGCGGATCGGCCGGTTACCGATACGCCGACGAACGGCGTGCCGCCATTGGCCATGGTCATGCGGTAATCGGCGTTGATGCCGTACGACCACTTCGGCGTGAACGGCAGGGCATCGCCGTTGAAGTTGTTGACCACGCCGCGCACGTTGATGCCCGAATACTGGGTGATCTCGGAGTCGAGGTAGGTTCCCGACGCGGTCAGCGTCAGGCCATCGACCGGGCGCACCGTCACGTCGGTTTCAAGTCCGACGATGCGCGACTTGGGCACGTTCTGCAGCGCATCGAGGATGCCGAAGATCGGATCGAGCAGCTTGCTGCGGATCTGCTTGTCCCGGTAATCGTAATAGAACGCCGCGCCGTTCCACTGCACCTTGCCATCGGCCAGCGTCGCCTTGAAGCCGCCTTCGTAGGCCGTCACGCTTTCCTGGGTGACCGGGGCCAGCGCCGTGAAGTTCGCTGCGGCAAGGCTGGGGAAGCTGCCGGCCTTGTAGCCGCGCGACACGTTTGCGTAGAGCAGGATGTCGTCGGTTGCCTTGAAATCGACCCCGACGCGCCACGAAACGTTGTCTTCCTTGAGCTGGCGCTTGAACCGCTCGCCCGGTACCAGATTGGCGTTCAGGGTGTAGCAGTTGTTGGTCCCGGCGGGGTTGTCCGTCCCGGCGATCGGCGTGAACGGTGCCGATCCGAGCAGGCCGCCCAGGATGTTGAAAAGCACCGCCACGTTGCCATCGCCCGATGCGTAGCTGCAGATGTCGGCGTTGTTGCGCGATTCGGTATAGCGCGCGCCGGCCTTCAGCGTCAGGCGGTCGGTAACCGCGAACTCGGCATTGCCGAATATCGCCCAGTTTTCGATCTTCTGGTCGTTGTGGATGCCGCTCGAATTGATGAAGGCATTGGCGGCGTTGAAGTTCGAACTATCCTGATAGTTCAGGATCTGGTCTTCGAAGGTATGGCTGTCTTCGTAGTTGCCACCCAGCACCCAGCGGAACGGACCGGAATCGCTGTTGGCGATGCGCAGTTCCTGTCCGAACGACTTGATCGACCCGTTGCCGCGCACGATGTCGAACAGCACGAGCGCCGTCCCGTCACCGTCGAACGTGCTGTTCTGACTGTAATCGTTGTACGACGTGAGCGACGTGAGGGTGATGGTGTCGGTGATGTCGACGTCGGCCCGCAGCGCAACCTGGTAGAACTTGCGATCGCCGCGCGGCGCGCCGGTTCCGGTTGACCAGTCGGCAAGGCGCGCGTCGGCCGGGGCGAACGGGGTGCTGGCAAGGCCGGCATAGATTGCCGGTGCCGCGCCGGGAGGCGCGATCTGCGGATCGACTGCCACAAGCTGCTGCGCCTGCGGATCGGACTTGTCGCGCCAGCCGTTGGCGTTGAGCGACAGGCGGATCGTGTCGGTCGGTTCGAAATCAAGCAGCACGCGCCCGGCGATGTAGCTCTGCTTGCCGTTGGTGTCGGTCGGGCGGGTCAGGCTGCGCTGCCAGTCGTCCGAGTTCAGGCCGGTAATCGCGACGCGACCCTTGAGATTTTCAGCCAGCGGGCCGCTGATGAAGGCATTGCCCTCGATCGTGTTGAAACGGCTGTAGCTGACATCGCCACCGGCGGTGAAGTAATCGGTCGGCTTGGCAACGACGTAGTTGATCGCACCGCCGGTTGCGTTCTGGCCGAACAGCGTGCCTTGCGGGCCCTTGAGCACTTCGACGCGTTCGAGGTCATAGGCCGTGTGGCTTGCGGTGACCGGGAACGGCAGCGGGATCTGGTCGGCATAGACGCTGACGGCGGGATAGACGCCCAGCGAGCTTTCGTTGAACCCGACGCCGCGCAGGGTGAAGATCGGCGTGTTGTTGGTGCTCGATGCGAAGGCAAGGCCCGGCACAACCGATGCAATGTCTTCGAGCGACGTGATCTTGCGCCTGGCCAGGTCATCGCCGCTGACAGCGGTGATGGTCAGGCCGACGTCGTTGAGGTTTTCCTCGCGCTTGTTGGCCGTCACGATGATCGCATTGACCTCGTCCGCGCCGGATGTTGCCTGCGATTCCTGGGCCTGAACGGTTTGTGCCTGTGCCAGCACCGCTACGGCCACCCCCAGCAGGAGGCAGTCTTTTCCAGATTTAACCACTTTTCCTCTCCCTTATTGGTCTTACCATTTTGATAGGCAAGAAGCCCACCCCTAGTCAAGTGGTTTACTACCTATGCGGAAGGGAGAGGATTAATGGCGAAAAATCAGCGTGCTTTGCCGGTCAGCGCCTGCGGGTGCGGACCCAGCCGCCGGAGGTCAGCGGATTGTAGCCAAGCAGGAGGGCGCCGGTTTCCTCGAAGTGCACGCGAATCGCCCGTTCTGCGTCATCCGGCCGCCCCGCACGCATCGCAGCGACCATTTCGCGGCGGGGCGTGATGACATCGATGGTCGTGCGGATTTTCAGATCCTCCAGCATTTCGCGCATCACGTCGGCAATGGCGTCTACCAGCAGGATCATCACGGGATTGTGGGATGACGCCCCGACCAGCCGGTAGAACCGCACGACCGGCGGGACCGTTGCCATCGGATCGTCTATGGCTCCCCGCGCCTCGATTTCGTCGATGGTCTGTTCGATGGCGGCAAAGTCGGCTTCGGTGCCGCGCTGGGCGCCAAGGCGGGCGGATTGGCCAAGGATGCAGCTACGCACCTCGTTCAGATCGAACGGGGGAAGGCGGCCCAGGATGAGCATGTTGCGGATCGATTGGGCCATCCCGTCCGGCCCGGTTTCCCGCACGAAAGCGCCACCACTTACGCCGCGCTCGAAACGCAAAATCCCTGATATTTCAAGGCTTCTAAGCGCCTCTCGGACGGCCGGACGCCCAACCGAAAGCGCCGCAGCGAAGTCGCGCTCGGCCGGCAGTTTGTCGCCCGGTGCAAGCGCGCCGGCCTTGATCTGGTTGAGGATGTAGTCGCTTACCCCCTCGAACGCACGCACTCTGCGCGGCTGCGGTTTTCTGGCATCAGACAAGGAAACTGGTTCACCATCCGTAATGCCCACTAGAGGTTTGACCGATGGCGGTGGTGTATCAGGTGCTGCTGTTCCCGCCCCGGACGTCGTTGCGACAAGCGCCGCAAGGTTGCGCAGGACGGGTTCCTCCACGGCTTTTCCAAAGCTTTTCAGCCATGTCTGCTGGCGGGCGCTGGCCGTGGTGAGCGTTGCCCGCCCCTTTTCGGTAATGGCAATGCGCTGCGATCGGCGGTCTTCGGGATCGTCGGAAAACAGGACCATTCCGGCCGTGGCAAGTTCGTTCGCCGTGCGCTGGACCGCTTGCCGCGACAGGCCGATCTGCCGCGCAACCCCAGCCGCGCTTGGGGCGGAGGGAGAGCGCGCCACTTCCGCCAGCACCTGCCAGCGCGCGCTTGTCAGGCCAAGATCGCGCACCATGTCGTCCCGGTCGGCGACCAGGCGCGCGTTGAACCGAAACGCTGCGTTGACCATTTCGTCAATGGCATCTGGGCTGGGTGGGACGACAGCATCGGGCATCGGTGCGGCATGAATTATTGTCAATACATTGTCAATGTCGGAGTGATTCGCTTCGCCGACGTTCTGCTGCGGTTGCAGTGCCGCCGGCAGTCGTCCCGCTCCCGCTTGCGCCGCCGACCGGTTCCTTGATAACGCGGAAGGCAGACGCGGCGGATGGTGCGTACTCTGCCCGCCGAACGTCGGATTTTCGGGAGACGGCCCGCTTGCGGATCGACAAGGTTCTCTGGTTCCTGCGCTTTGCCGGTTCGCGGTCCTGGGCGCAGGAATGGGTGGCGGCGGGCCACATCCGGATCAACGGGCGGCGGATCGAGCGGTCGAGCGCCGATGTCCGCATTGGCGACGTGCTGGTCCTCCCGTTGCGCCATCAGGTAAGGGTGATCGAGATCCTCGCGCTCCCGCTAAGGCGCGGACCGGCTGGAGAAGCGCAGGCATGTTATCGCGTGCTTGACGATGCGCTTGACGATCCGGGGGGAACGCCTCTAGCACGAGATCAAAGAGAACCTGAGGGATAAGATCCGCCATGACCTATGTCGTTACCGACGCCTGCATTCGCTGCAAATTCATGGATTGCGTCGAAGTGTGCCCCGTGGATTGCTTCTACGAAGGCGAAAACATGCTGGTGATCAACCCCAGCGAATGCATCGACTGCGGCGTGTGCGAACCCGAATGCCCGGCTGAAGCGATCCTTCCGGATACCGAATCGGGTCTGGAACAATGGCTCGAACTCAATGCCAAGTATTCGGCGGAATGGCCGAACATCACCGCCAAGAAGGACGCTCCTGCCGACGCCGACGACCACAAGGGCGAAGAAGGCAAGTTCGAAAAGTACTTCTCGGCCGAACCCGGCGACGGCGATTGATTTTGCCGGGCTGACCATCTCTTTGCCCCAGCCGGGCGCTTGATCCGTAATGCAATCTCCGTTGGCCTGCCCGCTCGCTTGACCGGGTGCGGGAGTGCTCCCTGTTGCGCTGCACACCTTCGGGGCTGGTAATTTTGTTGCCGAAGTGTTATATGGTGCACAAGCGCCAGCGGACCCGTGTCTGTCTGGCGCCTTTTCACCACGAACAAGGCAGGGCAACCAAGGCAAACGGATCGCTGGGCTTCGCAAGACCGCCAGAAGGCCGGTCATTTGCCTTTTCCCCTCTTGGCCTTTCGTTTTCCTCCCGCTCGTCCTGTCTGCGTCGAAAGGATTACCAATGGCAATCAAGGCACTCGCCTTCGATGTTGGGGACTACGTTGTTTATCCGAAGCACGGTGTCGGCCGGGTGGTCGAACTTCAGGACGAAGAAATTGCCGGGATGAAGCTGCAGCTTTATGTGCTGCGCTTTGAAAAGGAACGCATGACCCTTCGCGTTCCGGTCAACAAGGTTGAATCGATCGGGATGCGCAAGCTGTCTTCGGACAAGACGCTGCGCGAGGCTCTCGATACGCTCAAGGGCAAGCCCAAGGTCAAGCGCACGATGTGGTCGCGCCGCGCCCAGGAATACGAAGCCAAGATCAATTCCGGCGACCTTGTTTCCATCGCAGAGGTTACCCGCGATCTTTTCCGGGCGGATGACCAGCCCGAACAATCCTATTCCGAACGCCAGATCTTCGAAGCGGCGTCATCGCGCCTCGCCCGCGAACTCGCGGCGATGGAAAAGACCGATGAACCTGCCGCGCTCAAGAAGATCCTTGCGATCCTCAACGAACACGCGCCGAAGTACTACGAAACCGCCTGAGCGGTTCCGTTTGCGGCACGAAACAGGCCTCCGGGAAACCGGGGGCCTTTTCTTTTGTGCAAGCCGCCCTGCCCCGTCTCCACCAAACCTCAAGTGCACTCGATGAATGACTTTGGCCCGACTCATCTGGCGTGTTATACCGACAATACAGTTGGGAGACGTTGCGATGAGACAGGCGGTTGCGCGAGCGATTGCGGCCGTTGCCGCGCTGGGCATTGCTGCGACCCTGGGCGGCTGCGGTGACAATGGCGCGATATCCTTCAACGGCAGGAAGGGCGTGCCGCTTGATGACCTCGACCTTGGCGGGACCGCCCCTCTGGCAATAACCCTGCTCGGTCCCGATACGGTGCGCGTTGTCCGGGGCGAAAAACTGGCCATCAGCGTCGACGGTGACCGCGAAGCCAGGCTGCGCTTTGCGCTGGCCGACGGCAAGCTTGGGATCGCCCGCGAAGACTGGAAAACCGGCTCCACCGATCGGACGGCCACGATCAGCATAACCCTGCCGGAATTGCGGGAAATAGTCCTTGCCGGGTCGGGTACGCTGATAGCCGACCAGCTTGGCGGCGCTGACGATGGCCGGATCGTGATTGCCGGCACCGGTCTGGTCGAAGCGCGAGCGGTGCGCACGCGGAAGCTGGCGGTCGATGTGGTCGGATCGGGCACACTGCGTGCCGGTGGCCGGGCCGATACCATGAAGCTGGTTCTGGCGGGCAGTGGCGCGGCCGAGATGGACGGGCTTTCCGTAGATGATGCGACAGTCGATGTTGCCGGGTCGGGCAAGGCGCGTTTCGCCTCGAACGGTCAGGTCAACGCCAATATCACAGGGTCGGGCGAAGTGCGCGTGTTTGGCCGCGCCACCTGCAAGGTCAAATCGCTGGGTTCGGGCAAACTGATCTGTCAGCCCTGATGCCACCACATTGTCGGGACACCTGCTGGCGGATGAAGATCAGGCTGCGGCGCGGCGCAGACGATCGTTGATGGCAATGCCGATGCCCTGTTCGGGGATCGGGGCAATGGCGATGCGTGGTTCATCCGCCGCTGCGCCGAGGTGGAGGCAGGCGTAAAGGCGTGCAGCGGCTTCGGCCAGATCGCCGAAGGGTGATAGCGAAACGGCCCCGGCCAGATCGCCGAAGCCGATCATGAACTCACCCGCAAAGGCAGTTTCGGCGTTGAGCCGGACCGGCTTTCCGGGCGCGTAATGGCTGGCCAGTTGCCCCGGCGCTTCGATGCCCGCTGCGGCAACGCCGGAGCTTTGGCCGCCCAGTACAGCCGCGATCTGCGCTTCGGTAATCGGGCCGGGACGCAGGACACTCCACGTCCCGTCACCGCGCAGGCCGACGATGGTCGATTCGATCCCCTGACGCGTCTCTCCGCCATCGAGCACAAGATCGATGCGCCCGGCGAGCGAATCGATGACATGGGCGGCGCTCGTCGGGCTGACCGCGCCACTGCGGTTGGCGGATGGTGCGGCCAGCGGCAATCCACAGGTTTTCAACAGTGCCTGCATCACCGGATGTGCCGGGCATCGCAAGGCAACCGTTGGCAGGCCGGCGCTGACTGCTGGCGCCAGTGGCGCACCGTTTCGCCGTGGCAGGACCATGGTCAGCGCACCCGGCCAGAACGTCGATGCCAGCGCGTCGGCGCGGGCATCGAACACGGCGAGTGCGCGCGCTGCCGTAGCGTCCGCCACGTGGACGATCAGTGGGTTGAAGTCTGGCCTGCCCTTGGCGCGATAGATCCCCGCAACCGCTTCGTCGCTGTCTGCGCGGGCGGCAAGGCCATAGACCGTTTCGGTCGGTACGGCCACGGTTCCCCCAGCGGCGATGATCCGCGCGGCGTCGGCAATCCCCCCCTCGTCGGGCAGTTGCACTTTGGAAGGCTTTGTCGGCTCCATGGCACTTCGCTATAGGGGGCGCGTCAAGCGGTGCAAGCATCCGCCACGAGAGAGGACGCCATGACGTTTACCCCGCCAACCGCCGATCAGCTCCTTGCCATAACGGTTTGCGCCGGGCTGGATGAACTGGCCGGATCGGAACGCTTTGCAGCGGCCACGCCCGATCTGGTCGAAGCCATCGTCGAAGGGATCGGCGCGTTTGCCGCCGGGGAATGGGCACCGCTCAACCGCGCGGGCGATGTGGTTGGCGCGCAGTGCAAGGATGGTACGGTCAGCCTGCCGGATGGCTATGTCGATGCCTACAAGGCCTTTGTCGAACAGGGCTGGGGGTCGATCGCCGGGCCGCAGGAGCATGGTGGACAGGGACTGCCGTTCACGCTGGCCACGGCTGTGCTCGAAACGCTGGGCGCGGCCAACATGGCGTTCACCCTGTTGCCGATCCTGACGGTGGGCGCAATCGAGGCGCTGGACCATCACGGGAGCGCCACGCAAAAGGCGCTCTACCTCCCCCGGCTGATCAGCGGCGAATGGTCGGGCACCATGAACCTGACCGAACCGCAAGCCGGATCGGATGTCGGCGCGTTGCGCACCACCGCCACGCCGATCAACGATGGTCCGCATGCCGGGAAGTACCGGATCAGCGGGACCAAGATCTACATTACGTTTGGTGAACACGAAGCGGCGGAAAACATCATCCACCTGGTGCTTGCCCGCTTGCCCGGCGCGCCGGAAGGGTCGCGCGGGATTTCGCTTTTCATCGTGCCCAAGTTCCACGTGGAACAGGACGGCAGCATCGGCGCGCGCAACGACGTGCGCTGCGTTTCGGTCGAACACAAGATGGGCATCAACGCATCGCCCACGTGCGTCATGTCCTATGGCGATAATGGTGAATGCATCGGTGAAATGGTCGGCCATGAAAACGGCGGGTTGCGGGCGATGTTCACGATGATGAACTCCGCGCGCATCAACGTTGGCAGCCAGGGCGTCCAGATAGCCGAACGTGCGTTGCAACAGGCCAGCGCCTATGCGCGCGACCGCGTCCAGTCGCCGCGCGCCGGATCGGCGGACAAGGCGCCTGTGGCGATCATCGAACATCCCGATGTGCGGCGCCTGCTGATGCGGATGCGTGCGCTGACAGAAGGGTCGCGCGCCTTGCTGTACTATACTGCCGGGCAGGTCGATCGCGGCACGCTGGGCGACCAGGCGGCGCAACAGCGCGCGGAACTGCTGGTGCCGATGCTCAAGGCGTGGGCCACCGATATCGGCTGCGAGGTGGCAAGCCTTGGCATCCAGGTTCACGGCGGCATGGGCTTTGTCGAGGAAACCGGCGCGGCGCAGCACTACCGCGATGCGCGCATTGCCCCGATCTATGAAGGCACCAACGGCATTCAGGCCGCTGATCTGGTGACCCGCAAGCTGGCCTACGAACGCGACGGGGTGCGCGGCGGCGAACTGCTTGCCCTGATGGCGCAGATTGCGGCGGAAATGGAAGACGTACCCGAAGTGGCGGCGCTGGCCAAAGATGCTGCGGCGATTGCCCAGTGGATGCTGGATACCGCCTCGCTTGACGACAAGCTGGCGGGATCGGTGCCGTTCACCACGATGTGTGCGGTGGCGGTTGCCGGGTGGCAGCTTGGCCGGCAATCGCGCGCGTCGGGCCTCGATGCGAAGATTGCCGTCACGAAGTTCTTCAACCGGGTGATCGTGCCGGAGGCGCGCGGGCTTGGGTCGTCGGCCATGGCAGGCGCGGCGCTGCTCTATGCGATCGATGCGGAGACCCTGGCGCGATGACGACTGGCGAGACGATGACCGAAGCAGTTCTGACGCGGATTGCCGAGGCGCTTGAACGCCTGGCCCCGCCCCGCCCCGCATCGGCGGACTGGCTGACCTTTCCGGCTTATGTCTGGGATGGCACTGTCGCGCGGGGCGTCGCCATGCTTGATGCGCCCGCGCTCGCCCTGATGCAGGGGATCGACAAGCAGAAGGCCGCGGTGGTCGAGAATGTCGAGCGGCTGGCGCGTGGCGCGGCGGCGCACGACATGCTGCTGTGGGGATCGCGCGGCATGGGCAAATCGGCGCTTTTGCGCGCCGCCACGCTGGCCGCGCAGGCTGCCCTGCCCGGTTCGGTTGCGCTGGTGCAGGCCGGCCCCGATGCCGGACTGGCTGATCTCTTCGCTGCGCTGCGCAGTGTGGACCGGCGGTTTCTGGTGTTTATCGACGATCTGGGTTTCGACGCGGCGGATTCATCGGGCGCACGCAAGCTGCGTTCCTGGCTCGAAGGCGGGGTCGAGGCACGCCCGGCCAATGTGCGGCTGGCGGTCACGTCCAATCGCCGTGCGATCGTGGAGCGGCACTTGTCCGAACAGGACGACCCGATCAACCCGCGCGACGTGGTGGACGATCGGCTGGCGCTGGCCGACCGCTTTGGCTTGAGCCTTGGGTTTCACAACTGCACGCAGGACGATTATCTGGCGATCATCGCGGGCTATGCCGCGCATCACGGGCTGGACTGGGAACAGGGCGATGCACTGGAATGGTCGCGGCGCCGCGGTGGCCGCTCCGGCCGCGTGGCGTGGCAATACGTTACCGAACTTGCCGGGCGCGCTGGACGCTCGCTCTGAGCGTCCAGCGCGCCCGGCAGGGCGTATGTGAGCGCGTCGATCAGGGTTTGGGCTTGAGCAGGTCCGAATCCGCATTGGGCCGCATGATGAAGCGGCCTGTGCCCTTGGGTTGCGGCGGGGCCACGCGCTTTGGCAGGGGCGTGATGGCCGGGGCCGGTCTTGCGGCCGGGTCGATCACCCGCCAGATGACACCGCCGGTATCGTCGCTCACCAGCAGCGCACCATCGCTGGCGAAGGCGACCCAGGTCGGCCGCCCGCGCGCGTTTTCATCACTGTTCAGGAACCCGGTGAGGACCGGCACGGGTGGCTGGGCCAGTGCATTGCCCAGCGCATCGAAGCCGACAAACACCACATCGTAACCGGCCATCGGGCGCCGGTTCCACGATCCGTGGCGCGCAATGAAAGCGCCGTTGGCAAACCGCGCACCCATGCGGTTGCCGCCCTTGGCAAAGGCCAGCCCCAGCGGAGCGACATGGGCGCCCAGCGCGTATTCGGGCTTGCGCACGTATTCCATCAGGTATTCGGGCATCGGCGCCTTGACCCGCCAGTCGATGTTCTTTTTCCAGTACGCCCACGGCCAGCCATAGTTGGAACCGAAGGGTACGTTGGTGAGGTAGTCGGGAACCAGATCGGAGCCGAGCATGTCGCGCTCGTTCACCGTGGTCCACAGTTCCTCGCTGTATGGGTTCCAGTCCAGCCCGTTGGGGTTGCGCAGGCCGCCGCCAAACTCGCGCGAACGCTTCTTTTCGAAGTCGTACTCGTGGATCGCGGCGCGGCCCTGTTCAACCTCCATGCCCTTTTCACCGATGTTCGATGCCGAACCGACGGTGATGTACAGCAACTTGCCATCCGGGCTGAGCAGCAGGTTGCGCACCCAGTGGTTGCCGCTGGCGGGCAGGTCCATGATCTTTTCCGGCGTGCCGGTCAGCGTTGTCTGGCCCGGCGTGAAGGCGAACGAGAGCACGGCGTTGTGGTTGGCCACCAGCAGCCGCCCGTCGCGCACCGTCATGCCGAACGGGGAATCCAGCGCAGGGTGCGTCATCACGAAACGCTGTTCCGCCTTGCCATCGCCATCGCCATCGCGCAGCAGCACCAGCGTGTTGGGTGACGGCCCCCCCGCGCCGACCTTTTTCAGCAGGTATTTCATCGCCATGCCGGTGATCCCCTGCGCTTCGCTGGCGGGGGCATTGGTCTGTGCCACCAGCACATCGCCGTTGGGCAGCACGGTGATCGAACGGGGGTGGTCGAGCTTGTCGGCAAAGCGGCTGACGACCAGCCCTTGTGCAGCAACCGGGGTTTCCCCGTCTTTCCAGCCTACCGGATCGGCGGTGCGGATCGTGGGGATCGTCTGTTCGTCCGGTTCGGCCAGCTTGGGCCGGGGACCGGTCGTATCCTGCAGCGAATACTGCGCAGCCGGCCCGCGGATCGACCAGGCAATGTAGGCACCGGCAAGGACGGCCAGCGCCAGCAGCGCGGCAAGGATCTTCTTGATAAGGGTCATGGCGGCAAATCTAGGGCGCGCGGGCCGCAAGAGCAATGGGTTGAGGTTCGAACCCAGCGATCAGCGTCAGCGATCAGGGGCTTGAGGTCTGGCGCAAGCCACGGCAATGCTGCGGAGCGCGGCCCGGCCGATCCCGGTTCGCGGCGTGAGGACGCCTGCATGTACAGCTTTGCCCCTACCCCCGGCCAGACCCGCACCGAGCTGCACGCCGAACTCGTCGCTGCGGCCGATGCCCTGACGGCGGGGGAGCCGGATGGCGTGGCCAACATGGCCAATGTTGCGGCGCTGATCTGGCAGTTCCTGTCCGATCTGAACTGGGCGGGCTTCTATCGCGTGGTTGGCGATGAACTGGTGCTCGGACCGTTCATCGGCAAGCCGGCGTGCATTCGCATCCCGCTGGGACGTGGCGTGTGCGGCACGGCGGCAGCGACGGCGCAGACCCAGCGCGTGGACGATGTCCATGCTTTTGCCGGGCATATCGCCTGTGACGCGCAGAGCCGGTCGGAACTGGTTGTTCCGGTCTTGCGCGATGGCGTGGTGATCGCGGTGATCGATCTGGACAGCCCCCTTCCCGCCCGTTTCGACGGTGAGGATGCACGCGGGATCGAAGCCCTGGGCGTGATGCTTGCCCGGAGGATCTGAGCGGAGAGGTTAACACCGGCGCGGTCCTGCTCCGTTTCGGGACAGGTCGGACTCTGCTGCCGCCGGAACCTTGGTTTCGTGCGGGCGATGATGGTAAACTTGCGGTTAATGGCCGGTGCGGGTTTGCATTGGCCCGATTCCCTGGGGGTTTCCGCCGTGACCTTTCGCCGCCTTACCATCGCCGCCCTGGCGCTTTGCACCATTGCCACGCCTGCCCTTGCAGGCCACGGTCATCCGGCCCCGGCGTATCCGGCCGGTGCTGCTGCAGGGCCGGTCTATTATCCGCCGATGATGGGCGCTCCGTGGCCGACCACGGTCATGGCGCAGCCGGTGCAGGGTTATCCTCAAGGTTACCCGCAAGGATATCCACAGGCATACCCGCAGGCCTATCCACAAGGCTATCCCGCCCCCGATCCGCGCTGGCAGGAGATGAATGACCGCTGTGCCAAGGTCTATGGCGACAAGGGCGTTGGCGGCGCGTTGATTGGCGGGGCCCTTGGCGGCATCGTCGGCAACCGCGTAGCCAAGGGCGACCGGCTGCTGGGAACCGTGGTTGGTGGCGTGGCTGGCGCTGTTGCCGGAACGGTGATCGACAAGGCGGAAGACCGCAGCTTGCGCCGCGAATGCGACGATTATTTCGCTTCGGTCCAGCAGGGCGGTTATCCGGCTGGTGGTTATCCGGGGTATGGCTATCCCGGCGCGCCCTATGGCTATGTCATGGTGCCGGTGATGATCCAGCCGCAGCAACCTTGCGTGGAAACCACGGTCGTTACCGAAAAGTGGGTGGATGTTCCGGCCCGCCGCCGCGCCGCACCGCGCCGCGCGCCCGTTGTCCGGGACAAGCGCGTAAAGGAAAAGCGCGTCTACACCGGCTGAACCGGCAGACCACGGCTATACCGGAAACGGCCCGCCTGCCCCTGGAAGCGGGCCGTTGGCGCTGAGCGTGCAGGCGGCGTCTGAAGGTAACCGGGTCGGTAAACCGGCCTTGGTCAGAAATCGCCGCCGGTCAAACGCGCGCAGATAAGATCGAGCTGGTCAAGGTTGCGGTAGCGGATGGTCACCGCGCCGGATGTCGGGTCGGCATCGGTGCTGATCGTGACTTTCAGGCCAAGGAAATCTTCAAGGTGCTGCTGGATCGCGGCAAGGTCGGCTGCGCCGACCGGATCCTTGGCCGCACGGGCTTGCCGCCTGCCCCCTTCGGCGCGCCCGCCCGGATTGGTAGCCTTGCGCGCCAGGCGCTCGACATCGCGGACTGAAAGCCCCTTGGCCACGGCCTCGCGCGCAATGCCGCCGGGTTCGGGCACGTTGATAAGCGCGCGCGCATGGCCCATGGACAGTTCCCCACGGGTCACCATGTCGAGCACATCATCGGGCAACCCAAGCAGGCGCATCATGTTGGCCACATGGCTGCGCGATTTGTCGACGAAGCGCGCGATATCCTGCTGCGTCAGCCCTTCGGTATCGGCCAGCCGCTGATAGGCGCGCGCTTCTTCCACCGGGTTCAGATCTTCGCGCTGAAGGTTTTCGATCAGCGCCAGCGCCGCCAGTTCGCGGTCGTCAAGCGTGCGAACAATGGCGGGAATCTCGTGCAGACGTGCCTTTTGCGCGGCGCGCCAGCGGCGTTCGCCCGCTACAAGCTGATAGCGCCCCGGCGCCATCTGGCGCACGATCACCGGCTGGATCACGCCGCGCGCAGCGATGGACTGCGCCAGTTCTTCCAGCGCCATCTCATCGAAGTGGCGGCGCGGCTGTTCCGGGTGCGGTTCGATCGAGGCGATGGGGAGCATCGCCAGCCCGCCATCGCGCGGTGCGGCAGGACCGTCCTGGCCCGAAACGGATATGCGCGCGATCGGTTCTTCGCGGCGAACTTCGCCCATCAGCGCGCCCAGACCGCGCCCCAGCCGCCGCGCCGGAGCCTTCAGACCTGCCTCTTCGCCGCTCATGCCGCTTTCCTCTGCTTTGGCAGGCGGGCGATCAGTTCGCGCGCCAGTTTCATGTAGGCCTGCGATCCGGGGCAGGCATGGTCATAGATCAGCGCGGGCAGCCCGTGGCTTGGCGCTTCGGACAAGCGCACATTGCGCGGGATCACCGCGTCGAACACCAGATCGCGCAGGCACGAACGAACATCGTCGGCAACCTGATCGGTCAGCCGGTTGCGCCGATCATACATGGTCAGCACGATGCCAAGGATGCGCAGCGCCGGGTTGAAGCGTTCCTGCACCCGCTCGACCGTTTGCAGAAGCTGGCTCAACCCTTCGAGCGCAAAGAACTCGCACTGCAACGGGACAAGGATTGAATCCGCTGCCGTCAGCGCGTTCAGCGTCAGCAGGCCAAGCGAGGGCGGGCAATCGATCAGGCATATATCGTGCCCGCTATCGCCATCCAGAACATTGCGCAGACGGTTCGTCCGGTCATCGACGCTGACAAGCTCCACTTCGGCGCCGGAAAGATCGACCGTCGCGGGCACGATATCCAGCCCCGGAATGCGCGTGGTCATCAGGCAATCGGCCACCGATGCCTGGTCGATCAGCAGGTCGTAGGTGGAGCGTTCACGCTCTCCGGCGGAAATGCCGATACCCGTCGAGCAGTTGCCTTGCGGATCGAGATCGACCAGCAGCGTCTTCCACCCGGTGGCCGCCAGCGCCGTGGCGATGTTGATGGCGGTTGTGGTCTTCCCCACCCCGCCCTTCTGGTTGGCGACAGCGATAGTGATCATGGGCGGGAGCCTTTGCGCTGTTTCGCTGACGGGCGGACACCAAGCAGCCGACCAGTAATGATCCCGGCGGCGGGATCGGTCAGCGATTGTTCCACGTGGAACGCATGGTGCCATGATTCGGAAAGCATATCCAATTCATGCTGTGCTCCGGCCCCTTTGGGCAACAGCCAGAGCGTGTCGGGTGTGGAAAAGCGCGCGGAAATCTGCAGCAGCTTTTCCAGCGGTGCAAAGGCGCGGGCAGAGATCACCGCGCACGGTGCGCTTTGCAGTGTCTCCACTTGCGCCAATTCCAGCGTGACATTGTCCAGCCCAAGCGCCTCCACGGCCCTGCCCAGCCATTCGATTCGCAACCGCCGAGAATCGACCAGCGTTACCGGGCGTTCGGGCTGAAGGGCGGCGATGACCAGGCCGGGAAAACCAGCGCCGGTGCCAAGGTCGATCCACCGCCCGTTCGGGAGTGTTTCACGTGAAACATGCAGCAACTGCGCCGAGTCCACAATATGGCGTTGCCAGACGTGCGGCAGCGTCCCGCGAGCGACAAGGTTCTGCCGGGCATTCTCGTCGATCAGGAGGGCAACGATCCGCTCCATCCGCGCCATTGCCGTCGCGTCTATGGTCAGCGTTTCGCGCAGCCAGGCGATGGCTTCGGCTTCGGTGGATACGGTCATGCCGCCATCCTGCGCCGGGCATGGACCAGCAGACTGGCGAGCGCCGCCGGGGTTATTCCGGCAAGCCGCCCGGCTGCGGCAAGCGTTTCAGGCTGGGCCTTTTCCAGCCGCTCGACCATTTCGCGCGAAAGGCCAGGTACCGCGGCATAGGGAAAGCCCTGCCCCAGCGGCACGGTGTCCGATGCGCGCAGATCGCGCAGTTCGGCATCCTGGCGAACGAGATAGGGCGCATAGGCCGCATCCTCTTCCACCTCTTCCACCAGCAGCGGATCGAAGGCTTCCTCGCCGGTCCAGACCTTTAGCCGGTCGAGCGTTACTTCGGGGAAGCGCAGCCATTCCATCAGGGGGCGCCTCGCCCCGTCGGCGCGCACCGCCAATCCCGCGCGGTTCAGCTCGGTGGGCGTGGCGGTTTGGGCAAGCGCCTGTTCAAGCCGGTCCCGCGCAGCAAGGCGGCGTTCAAACCAGTTCTGCCGTTCCGTCCCGATGCAACCGACAGCAAGGCCTAGCGGGGTAAGACGCGTGGCTGCATTGTTGGCGCGCAGCCGCAGCCGGTATTCGGCGCGGGCGGTGAGCATGCGGTAGGGTTCCGATACCCCGTGCAAGGTCAGGTCATCGACCATCACCGCCATGTAGCTGTTGGCGCGGTCAAGCTCCGGGGCATCGCGGCCAAGAACGGCGGCGGCGGCGTGCATTCCTGCGATCAACCCCTGGGCGGCAGCTTCTTCATAGCCGGTCGTGCCGTTGATCTGGCCTGCGCAATAGAGGCCCGGCATTGCCTTGACCTCAAGGCTGCGGTGCAGCGCGCGCGGGTCGATGTGGTCGTATTCCACCGCATAGCCGGGCACGGTCACATCGGCCTGCTCCAGCCCTTCCATTGAACGGACCATGGCGATCTGAACATCGGCGGGAAGCGAGGTGGAAATGCCGTTGGGATAGACCAGCGGATCGTCCAACCCCTCCGGTTCAAGGAAGACCTGGTGCCCGTCCCGGTCGCCGAAGCGGTGGATCTTGTCCTCTATCGACGGGCAATAGCGCGGTCCTTGCGCGCCGATGGCCCCGCTGAACAATGGGGAGCGGTCCAGCCCGCCACGGATGATGTCGTGCGTGCGCGCGTTGGTGCGGGTGATCGCGCAGAAAACCTGTGGGAGCGGGCGGGCGGTGCTGAGCGGCGACATTGTCCAGAACGCGCTGTCGCTGGGCTGTTCGGGCAGGCGCGCCCAGTCGATCGTGCGGCCGTCGATCCGTGGCGGGGTGCCGGTCTTGAGGCGGGCCATTGGCAAGGCGGCATCGCGCAACTGCTGCGCCAGCCGATGGGCAGCGTCTTCCCCGATGCGGCCACCGATCATCCGCTCCTCGCCCCGAAACAGGCGCCCGCCAAGGAAAGTGCCGGTGCACAGGACAACAGCCCTCCCCGTCAGGGCGGTGCCGTCGGCCAGATCCACGCCCGTCACCTGCCCGCCCGTGAGACGCAGGGCGGCGGCTTCGCCACCGATGACGTGGAGGTTGGGTTGTGCAGCGATCATCCGCTGGATCGCGGCCTTGAATCGCTTGCGATCGGCTTGAATGCGCGGCCCTTGCACCGCGCTGCCCTTGGAGCGGTTGAGCATGCGGTAGTGTATCGCCCCGGCATCGGCGGCGCGTGCGATCAGGCCATCGAAAGCGTCCACTTCACGCACGAGATGCCCCTTGCCCAGTCCACCGATGGCCGGGTTGCAGCTCATTGCGCCGATGGTGGCGGGATCGAACGAAACCAGCGCCGTGCGCGCGCCCATCCGTGCGGCCACTGCCGCTGCCTCAACGCCGGCATGGCCGCCGCCGACCACGATGATATCGAACTGGTGCATGCGCGCGGCGATACTGGATTTGGCGCACGCGGTCAAAGCGCGCCGTGTTCCACGTGGAACATCATTTGCCGATGCAGAACCTGCCGAACAGGGCATCGAGCATGTCTTCGGTGCCGGTCCGGCCGATCAGCGTGTCGAGCGCCCGCCGCGCAAGGCGCAGGGCCTCTGCGGCAATCAGCGGGTCCGTTTGCGCGCGGGCGTCTGCCAGGGCTGCCGCGACTTCGGTGAGCAGGGCGTGCTGGCGGCGGTTCAGCGCGGCATCGCCCGGCGCGGGCAGCGCGGCGCGCGCGTGATTCACAAGCGCCCCGCGCAACGCGTCCAGCCCCTCCCCGGTGCGGGCCGAGACGCGCAAGGCGGCGGTGGATTTGGCGGGTACCGATGGATCGTCGCACCGCGCCGCCACCTCCCACAGCGCGCGGCCTTCCGGTCCGGCCCCTTCCGGGCCGAGCCAAAGGATCAGGTCGGCATCCTGGGCGGCGGCGCGGGCGCGGGCGATGCCGATGCGTTCGATCTCGCCCGCCCCTTCCTCGCGCAGCCCCGCCGTATCGACAAAGGTGAACGGCACGCCATCGAGGGCGACGGCATGGGTCAGGACATCGCGCGTCGTGCCGGGTTCGGCGGCAGTGATGGCTGCATCGCGTTCGACCATTGCGTTGAACAGCGTGGACTTGCCGGCATTGGGCGGCCCGGCGAGGACGACCCGGAAACCTTCCTTCAAAGGTTCGGCGCGCGGGCGCGAAAGCCAGGCTTCGAGCGATTGGCCCAAGGCGGCGCAATCGGCGGCGAACCCGGCAGGGAGCAGATCGTGGTCACGCTCCCCTTCCCCGACATCGTCCTCGTCCGAAAAGTCGAGCGCAGCTTCGAGGCGAGCCGACAGTGCGAGCAGGGCGTTGCGCCAGTCGTCGACCTGGCGCGACAGGGCGCCCTCTGCCATGGCCAGCGCGGCGCGGCGCTGGAGTTCGGTCTCGGACGAAAGCAGGTCGGCCAGCCCTTCGGCTTCGGCAAGGTCGATCCGCCCGTTGGCAAAGGCGCGGCGGGTGAACTCACCCGGTTCGGCGCGGCGCAGCCCCGGCAGGCGTATGAGGGCGGCTTCGACCGCAGCAACGACGGCGCGACCGCCGTGCAGGTGCAGTTCGGCGCTGTCTTCGCCGGTAGCGGTGCCCGGACCGGGCAGCCACAGCACCATCGTGCGATCGAGGAGCATCGCGTCGAGCGGATTGCGCAGCGTGGCAAGCGTGGCCCGCCGCGGCGGCGGGCATTTTCCGGCAAGCGCGGCAAGCGTTGCTTGCGCGTGGGGGCCGCTGATCCGCATCACGGCGATTCCCGCCGGCGGAGCGCCCGATGACAAGGCGAAGATCGTGTCGGTCACGCCCGTGCCCCTACACGTTCCGCCCGCCTGCGTCAGTCCTTTGCGCGCTTGCCCGTGGCTGCGCCAAGCGTTGCCTGTTCGATGATCTGCTGGAACATCTTGAGGCCCATTTCGCCCATCGGGGCCAGTTGGCGGACATAGCCCTGCAACTGGTCTATGCTGGTAACCCCTTGCATTGCCTTTGAAATATTCTCCACATAGATATCGTTAGCCTTGGACACATCGGGCAGGCCAAGGAAGCGGCGGGCCTCTTCCGGGGTGCAATCGACTTCCATCGTGACTTTCATCGGCTTTCCTTATTCCCGGCCGGACCGCACGCCTGTCTGCCGTGCGCACCGCCTTGCCCCGCAACACTGTCATGCGCGCTTGGCAAAGTCCACGGTGAGGGCCAACATGGCCTTTGATGAAAACGCGAATGGAACAGGACGAATTGCAATGGGTGAAATGATCACGTTTGCGGCGATGGACGGCGAAGGGGACATTCCGGGCTACCTCGCCCTCCCCCAAGGCCAGCCCCGTGCGGCCATCATCGTCATCCCTGAAATCTTCGGCGTCAATCCGGGCATCCGGCAGAAGTGCGATAGCTGGGCGGCGCTTGGCTATGTTGCGCTGGCGCCGGACATCTTCTGGCGCTTTGCCCCCGGTGTGCAGCTTGACCCCGACGTGCCTGCACAGCTTGAAGAAGCCTTCGGTTATTTCGGCCAGTACGATGCCGACAAGGGCGTGAAAGATATCGAAGCGGCGATCCGCGCCCTGCGCGCGCGCGAAGACGTGAGCAAGGTCGGGCTGGTCGGGTACTGTCTTGGCGGGCGCATGGCCTACCTTGCCGCCGCGCGCACCGATATCGACGCCAGCGTGGGCTACTACGGTGTGATGATCGACCAGATGCTGGGCGAATCGCACGCCATTGCCAATCCGCTGATGCTCCACATCGCGGGCAGCGATCATCTTGTCGGGCCGGAGGCGCAGGCCGCGATCCATGCCGGGCTGGATGCCCATGGGCGTGTGACGCTGCACGATTACCCCGGTCTGGACCATGGCTTTGCCGCCGAAACCGGCAACCGCCGCAACGAAACCGGTGCGCAACTGGCCGATTCGCGCACGCGCGATTTCCTGGCAGCGCATCTGGGGTAAGGCATGCAGGCCAGGGAGTAAGAGCGGGGAGCACCCGGTTGCGCCGGATCAATGCCGGCGCGGCCGCCCTGCCCTAAGGCAAAGTTGCATTCGGCTGATCGAGGCAATGGCAGGAGACAAGCGATGAAACTGGGTCTGGCGGCATGGCACCGTTATATGCTGGGCAGCGATCCGGCCTTGCTGGAGGAACTTGTCGCCGAAGACGCGGTGTTTCATTCGCCGGTCGTGCACAGCCCGCAAACGGGCCGCAAGAAGGTGCTGATGTACCTGAATGCAGCGGCCGACGTGTTCGGCAACGGCACGTTCCGCTATGTGCGTGAACTGGTGGACGGCCCCGAAGCATGCCTGGAGTTCGAATGTGAGCTGGACGGGATCGCGGTCAACGGCATCGACCTGATCCGCTTTGATCTTGAGGGGCGGATCGTCGATTTCAAGGTCATGGTGCGCCCGGTCAAGGCGCTCAATATCGTGTGGGAGCGAATGGCCGAACGCATGGAAAACACCTGATCGCATGCGGCGCATAACGAAAACCCCCGGCCTTGCGACCGGGGGTTTTCCGTTTTGGCGATGCACCGGGTTGGGCTTGGCGGGATTACTCCACAAGCACGATCAACCCCGTTATAATCAGCCGTCGTAATCGGCGCCGAGCGAGGTGTTGCGTACCGGAGCCGCAGCAGTGATCCGCAGGGCTTCGGCCGACTGCGACAGCGAGCCGATGTCATCGACTTCATCGTCGTCATCGGGCAGCACGCGCTGCAGTGACTGGATGAGGTTTTCCTTGAGCACCGTGGGCCGGACGGTTTCTTCGGCAATTTCACGCAGGGCGACAACCGGGTTCTTGTCCCGGTCCCGGTCGATGGTCAGTTCCGCGCCGCCCGAAATCGCTCGGGCACGCTCAGCAGCCAGCAGCACGAGGTCGAACCGGTTGGGAACCTTGTCGACGCAATCTTCGACGGTAACGCGCGCCATCAGGGCACTCCGATAAGCAAAAGGGGATGGAAAGGACGGCAGCTAGTCCGGGGGTGTGGAAAAGTCAAGGATTGGGCGTCAGCGCATTCGGGCGGCCTAGTCATCTCCGCCGTAAGCCGCGCGCATATCGTCCGGCGCGAGGTCGCTGAACCGGGTGATCTTGGCTTCGAAGCGCAGGCGCACCTTGCCGGTCGAGCCGTGGCGCTGCTTGGCCACGATCAGTTCGGCCAGGCCGTAGACCCGCTCCATTTCCGCCTGCCAGGCGGCGTGCGCGTCCTGGATCTTGGCATCGTCGGACCCTTGCGGAACCTTTGGCTCCTTGGCGGCGACGTAGTAATCCTCGCGGAACACGAACCACACCATGTCGGCGTCCTGTTCGATCGACCCGGATTCGCGCAAGTCCGACAGCATCGGGCGCTTGTCGTCGCGCTGTTCGACCGCGCGCGAAAGCTGGGAAAGCGCGATCACCGGCACCGAAAGCTCCTTGGCCAGCGTTTTCAGCCCGCGCGAGATTTCCGAGATTTCGTTCACGCGGTTGTCGCTGCGCCCGGTGCCCTGGAGCAGTTGCAGGTAATCGACCACGATCAGCCCGATATCGTGCCGCCGCTTTAGCCGCCGCGCCCGCGCCCGCAGCGCGCCGATGGTCAGCGCCGGGGTATCGTCGATATAGAGCGGCAGTTCGGCGAGCCGCTGGCTGGCATAGGACAGTTGCTGGAAATCCTCGCGGCTGATCCGGCCCATGCGCAGGGCTTCGGAACTGATGCCCGACTGTTCGGCAAGGATACGCGTGGCAAGCTGGTCCGCGCTCATTTCGAGGCTGAAAAACGCCACCCCCGCGCCCACCGAATCCTTGGCGGCGATGCCGTCGGCCTGATCGCGGCGCAGGCGATCGGCGGCGTTGAAGGCGATGTTGGTGACCAGCGAGGTCTTGCCCATGCCCGGACGCCCGGCAAGGATGATAAGGTCTGAATCGTGCAGGCCGCCGATCTTTTCGTTGAGCGAGGTCAGCCCGGTGGTCTTGCCCGAAATGTGGCCGCCCGAAAGCAGGGCCTTTTCGATCATTTCCAGCGAGGCGCGCGTCGCCACGCCGAAACTTTGCGCCTCGCTGCCGGTCTGCGCGCCTTCGGCTACGGCATAGAGCGCGGCTTCGGCCTTTTCGACCTGTTCCAGCGGGGCGACCGAATCGCTCGTGTCGAGCGCACATTCGACGAGATTGCGCCCGACGGTGATCAGTTCGCGCAGCAGCGCCAGGTCATAGATCTGTTCGGCCAGTTCGCGCGGGTTGAGCAGGCCCTGCCCGTCCGCGGTCAGCCGTGCGAGATAGGCAGTGCCGCCCAGTTCCTTCAGCCCTTCATCCGTTTCGAAATAGGGCTTGAGCGTAACCGGGGTGACCACCGCCTTGCGGTCGATCAGGGTGTGGATGCGTTCGAACACCCGACCGTGCACGGCGGCGAAGAAATGTTCGGGTTTCAGCGGCGTTTGCAGCTCTTCCAGAATGCGGTTGTCGATCAGGACCGCGCCCAGAAACGCCGCTTCGGCTTCCACGTTGGAGGGCATGGCGCGAATCTCGGACGGTTCGCGGGAGAGGATGGCTTCGCTGGCTGACATGGCATGCATAGTGCCCGACTGCGGACCATGCGGCAACGGGGCGGGGGTGTGGATAGCGGGGAGAGAACCGGCAAAGCGACGCCATTATGCTTGCCCGCGCCCGCGCGCTCTGCAAGACAGGGTGCCCATGGCCGACCCGCGCATCTCGCATATCGAGCTGGACGAAGCGACGATCATCCGGCGCAACGCCGATATCGAGCAGGAGCGCCGCATCGCCATCTTCGACCTGATCGAGGAAAACACCTTCAAGCCGCTGCGCGCATTCGAGGCCGGACATACCGGGCCGTATCGCTTGCGGCTGTCTGTCGATGACGGGCGGCTGGCGCTGGCGATCACCGACGATGACGGCAATGGCGGCGGCCAGCCCCTGGAAACGGTGATCCTGGGGCTGGGCCGGTTCCGCCGCCCGATCCGCGAATATTTCGCCATTTGCGACAGCTATTATCAGGCGATTCGCAAGGCCAGCGCGACCGAGATCGAAACCATCGACATGGCCCGGCGCGGGGTGCACAACGAAGCGGCGGAAATGCTGCTGGAACGGCTCGATGGCAAGATCGAGACCGATTTCGTCACCGCCCGGCGGCTCTTTACCCTGATCTGCGTGCTGCATATCAGGGGCTGAAACAGGATTCGGGGCGCGCAACGGCATCATGGCAAGGAAGCGGAACACGGCGCGCAGGCGTCTGGCTGCGGCAATGGTGCTGGTTGTGCTGGTGCTCGCCGGGATCGTCTGGTGGCAGGCGCGCGGCTGGATGCCCCCGCGCGACCGGTATCCGGTGCAGGGCGTCTGGCTGAGCGATGACGATGGCGCGGTGGACTGGCGGCTGCTGCGCGCGGCAGGCGCCGATTTCGCGTATCTGACGGCCAGCGAAGGCGCTTCCACCCGCGATGCCGCCTTTGCCGAAGGGCTGGCTGCCGCCCGCACCCGTGCAATGCAGGTGGGCGCCGTCCATGTCTATGACCTGTGCGCTCCGGCCGAGGCGCAGGCCGCCAATTTCGTCACCGTCGTCCCGCGCGACCGCACGCTGTTGCCCTCGGCCATCGCCATTGACGTGGAATCGCGGACCTGCCCTGCCCCGCCCGGCGAAGCGCAGATGCAGAGCGAGCTGACCACGTTCCTCAACCAGGTGGAAAAGCACACCGGCAAGGCGGTGGTCCTGATGGTATCGCGCAATCTCGAAAGCCGCTATCATCTGGCGGCGATGATTGACCGCAACATCTGGGTTTCGCAGGATTTTCTTGAGCCGGGCTATGCCGGGCGGCCATGGGTGATGTGGACCGCCAGCCACCGGTTGCGGCTGGATGCTGCGCCAGGGCCGTTGCGCTGGGTGGTCGTACGGCCATGACCGTACCGGGAACCACAGCGTTGCTGGCTGAACGGCGCGACGATCTGATCGCTGCGGCGCGCCGCGCGATGGACAGCGCCTATGCGCCCTATTCGGGCTTTCATGTCGGTGCGGCGCTGCTGTTCGACGATGGCGCGGTGGTGACCGGGGCCAACGTCGAAAACGCAAGCTACGGCCTGTCGCTGTGTGCCGAAACCGTGGCCTGCGCCATTGCCGCCCACGCCGGGCGGCGCGGCGGTCTGGTGGCGGTGGCGGTGATGGGCGGCACGGGCGGAACCATCGGCGCGGCGATCAGCCCGTGCGGCCGGTGCCGGCAAGTGCTCAACGAACTGGCCGCGTTGGGCGGCACCGATCCGCAGATCGTGTGCATCGGCGCGCACGAAGTGGTGGAAATGCCGTTGTCGGCGCTCTTGCCCAATGCGTTCGGCCCGGCCAGTCTGGTGTGACAATCAATCCTTGGGGGAGCCGTCTTGGCCATACTTTCCGACAAGTGGATCCGTGAAAAGGCATTGAACGAAGGGATGATCGAGCCTTTCGTCGAAAGCCAGAAGCGCGATGGCTGCATCAGTTACGGTCTGTCGTCCTACGGGTACGATGCGCGTGTGGCCGATGAGTTCAAGATCTTCACCAACGTCAATTCCACCATTGTCGATCCGAAGAACTTCGACGGCGACAGTCTGGTCGACCGCAAGACCGATTGCTGCGTGATCCCGCCCAATTCGTTCGCGCTGGCCCGCACCGTCGAATATTTCCGCGTGCCGCGCGATGTGCTGGTGATCTGCCTTGGCAAGAGCACATATGCACGGTGCGGCATCATCGTGAACGTCACCCCGCTGGAGCCGGGCTGGGAAGGCCATGTGACGCTGGAGTTTTCCAACACCACCCCGCTGCCCGCCCGGATCTATGCCAACGAAGGCGCGTGCCAGTTCCTGTTCCTGCAGGGCAACGAACCGTGCGAAGTGAGCTATGCCGATCGCGCGGGCAAGTACATGGGCCAGCGCGGGGTCACCCTGCCCCGGTTGTAACGCGGGGGTGCGCGCGGTTTAACCCCGCACTTGAACGCAGTTGCAATCGCCGTCGATTTGGCCAACCTTGCTCCCCTGAAAACATAACGGGGACAGGATCATGGACAAGGCGCAGCGGCCTTACGATATCGTCGTCTATGGGGCGACCGGGTTCACCGGGCGGCTGGTGGCCGAATACCTGGCGCGGCATTACGGACAGGAAGGGCCTCGCTGGGCCATGGCCGGGCGCAGTGCGGCCAAGCTGGCGGAAGTACGCGACCTTATCAGCGCGCCGCGCAACACACCGCTGATCGTGGCCGATGCCGGCGATCCGGCAAGCCTTGCGGCCATGGCCGGGCAGGCGCGTGTAGTGGTGACGACGGTCGGCCCCTACCAGCTTTACGGCGAACCCGTGCTGGCGGCGTGCATAGCGGCGGGAACCGACTATGCCGACTTGTGCGGAGAGCCGGTGTGGATGCGCCAGATGATCGACACCTACGGCGATGCCGCGGTGCGCAGCGGATCGCGCGTGTGCTTTTCATCGGGGTTCGATTCGATCCCCTTCGATCTTGGCGTGGTGATGTTGCAGCAGCAGGCCCTTGCCCGTTTCGGCAGGCCCGCGCCACGGGTCAAGGGCCGCGTTCGCGCCATGCAGGGCGGTCTTTCCGGCGGCACGGCGGCCAGTTTTGCCGCCACCATGGCCGCGTTGGGCAAGGATCCTGCACTGGTCGCGCTGATGGTCAGCCCGTTCTGCCTGACGCCGGGCTTCACCGGCCCGCCGCAGCCGGCGGGCACCGCGCCGCAGTTCGACGAAACCCTGCAAAGCTGGGAAGCGCCGTTCATCATGGCGACCATCAACACCAAGAACGTGCACCGCACCAATGCCCTGCTTGGGCATCCGTGGGGGCAGGATTTCGTCTATGACGAGATGGTGCTGACCGGGCCGGGCGACAAGGGCAAGACGATTGCGCAGACCATGGCGGCAACGCCCGCGCTGGGCCGGGCAGACGACCCGAAGCCCGGCGAAGGGCCATCGCCCGAAGAACGGCGCAACGGGTTCTACGATGTGCTGTTTGTCGGGGAAATGCCCGATGGCCGGACGCTGCGCTATGGCGTGAAGGGGCGGTACGATCCGGGCTACGGATCGACCAGCCGGATGCTGACCGAAACCGGCATCGCGCTGCTTTCAAGCAGCAGCGCCGGGATGATCGGCACGCCCGGCGCAATTCTTGGCGATGCGCTGGTCCGGCGCCTGCAGGCCCACGCCGAAATCACCTTCGCCCCGGAGGATTGAGCAGCGCGGCGTCAGCCCTCAGGATGCGGCAGCCGCGGCATAGGCATCGGCTTCGGCAGCGATGAGGATATCGGCGAGCATCCAGTAGGCTTCGCCCCAGGCGGCCAGCACTTCGTCGGTGGCGACATCGGCGCCCAGAACGTCGCGGATCGCCGGGAGCAGGGCTTCGGCCACGTAGGGGTAGTGTTCCGCCTTCACGCCGGTTTCGACATGGCGCTGGACCATGCGGCCAACCGCCGGGCCGAGGTTCTCCAGCTTGTCGATGTTTTTGGCATAGGCAAGGATCGCCCCGGCAAGGCGGCGCGGCTGTTCACCGCTGTCCTGCGCGGCCTTGTCGAACATCGCTTCAACAGCCTTGTTCTGGAACAGGCGCTTGTACATCGCCGTGGTGATGGCCACCCCGTGCTGTTCGATCGCGGGAGCGGTGGCCTTGACGATGGACTTGGCATGTTCGGAAGCAGTGCGCATGGGCGTTCTCCAATCTGGTATATAAAATACCGGTATATAATCTGCTTGATTAACGCAAGCGCCAAATCGACATTGGAACCATGCAGCTTACCCAACATACCGATTTCGGGTTGCGCCTGCTGATCGTGCTGGCGCGGGCCGATGCGCCGGTCAGCCTGCCCGCGTTCTCCGCGGATCAGGGGCTGAGCTATCACCATGTCGCCAAGGTGGCGCAGGGCCTTGTTCACGAAGGATTCGCAGTATCGCAGCGTGGCCGCAACGGCGGCGTTGCGCTGGCGCGCCCGGCGGCCGAAATCGGCATTGGCGATGTCGTGCGCAAGCTGGAGCGTGGCTTGCGGCTGGCCGATTGCGCAACGTGCGCTCTGCAGGCCAATTGCGTGTTGAGCGGCGTCCTGGCCGAAGCCCTCGATGCCTTCCTGGCAGTGCTGGACCGCTACACGCTGGCCGATGTCGCCCGCGATGGCGCTGCGGCCTTTGCCCCGTGGCGGCTTGGCCCGCAGGCCGCCGGGTGTGCCGTCAGCGAGTCTTCCTGAGCGCGGCGACGCAGGCGGCGCGATCAACCTCGCGCCCGTCGCCCCGCCGTGCATCGACATAAGTTGCCGTTGGCCGGTTCCCGCCCTGTTGCGGGTAGAGATAGATGTCGAGGATGCAGGCCGTCCCCGACCATTGCATCTTGCGGGCATCGTCCTCGATCACGTCGAGCCGCGGGGTGCCGAACACGCGGCCCAGTTGCAGCGCATCGGCGCCGATCACCCCTTCAAGACCGGGCAGCATCATCACTTGCGCCGATGGGCGCACGATCTGTGACGGGCGCGGCGCGGGGGTGCGGCTTGGCGGGGTGCGGACCGGGGGCGGGGTGGACCGGACAACGGCGCTGCCGCCGGATGTACCGGTGCCGCCGCACGCAGCAACCAGCAGGGAGGCAAAGGCCACGGCAAAGCGGATAGGAGCGTGCGTCACACCGCGCGGGATGCCGTCCGCAGCGCCGCCGGTCAACGCCAAAGCCAACGCCCCGGCGCAAGACCCGCGCGCTCCGGCGTTTCATGCTGCATTGCCGCAAAGGGGTAAAGCGGCTAGGCACGGCGCTTGTCCGCCCCATCGTCTTCCCCTGCCACGGAGCCTGCCTTTCATGTCCGAACCGCTTTTTGATGTCATCGCCATCGGCAACGCCATCGTCGATGTCATGGCCCCGTGCAGCGATGCCGACATTGACCGGCTCGGACTGGCCAAGGGCGGCATGACGCTGGTCGATACCGCGCGGGCGCAGGAACTTTACGATGCAATGGGTCCGGCGCGCGAGATTTCGGGCGGTTCGGCGGCCAATACGCTGGCCGGGCTTGCCGCGCTGGGGGCAAAATGCGCGTTCATCGGCCAGGTCGCGGACGACCAGCTTGGCGAAGTCTTCGCCCACGACATCCGCGCGGGAGGGATTGCCTTCGATACCGCAGCGCGGGCGGACGAGCCGCCGACGGCGCGCTGCCTGATCTTTGTCACCCCCGATGGTCAGCGCACGATGAACACCTTTCTCGGTGCATCCCAGTTCCTGCCTGCCGACGCGCTGGACGATGCCGCGATCGCGGCGGCCAGCGTGCTCTATCTGGAAGGGTATCTGTGGGATCCCGAAGAACCGCGCAAGGCGATGCGCCGCGCGATTGCCACCGCCCGCAACGCCGGGCGCAAGGTGGCCTTCACCCTTTCCGACGCTTTCGTGATTGCGCGCCACGGCGACGATTTCCGCGCGCTGATCGAAAACGGTGAAATCGACATCCTGTTTGCCAACGAACACGAACTCGCCGCGCTGACCGGGCAGGACGATTTCCATGCCGGCATGGCGCAGCTTGCCGCCAAGGTGCCGACCGTGGTGGTCACCCGCAGCGAAAAGGGCGCTCATGCGATGAGCGGCGGCGACCATGTGCAGGTGCCTGCGCGCCCCATCGACCGGGTCGTGGACACCACCGGCGCGGGCGATCTGTTTGCCGCCGGGTTCCTGTTCGGCCACGTGCGCGGCAAGCCTTTGGACGAATGCCTGACGCTGGGCGCGATCTGCGCAGCGGAAATCATCTCGCACTATGGCGCGCGGCCCGAAGCCGATCTCAAGGCACTGGTCGCCGCGCAGGCGGCCTGAACGGCCAGCGCGAGGGGCGCTGCGGGTTACGCCTGCTGGATGTAGTCGCGCATCGCTTCGGCTTCGGCTTCGATCCGGTCGATCCGGTATTTCACCAGATCGCCGATCGAAACGAAGGCGATCATCTGGCCGCCGTCGACCACCGGCAAGTGGCGGAACCGGCGTTTCGTCATCAGCGCGAGTGCTTCCATCACCGTGGTTTGCGGGGTGATCGTGACGACTGGCGCGGTCATCATTTCGCGGACCTTCATGTGCAGCGCCGCTTCGCCGTGCTTGTGCAGGCAGCGCATCATGTCGCGTTCCGAAAAGATTCCGGCGACCGCGCTGTTGTCATCGCGCACGGGCAGTGCGCCGATGCGGTGCCGGGCCAGCATGTCGACCGCGTCGGCCACATTGTCGTCGGCGTGGCAGCTCCACACTTCGCCGCGTCCGGCAATCAGCAGTGCAATGGTCATGGCATCCTCCGTCTTTTGTTGACGCGGGCGCACGTGCTCTTTGCCATCTTGCGCCCCGCAGATCTCCCGGCGACCAGCATGCCATCAATAGGCGCTTTGCGATAGCGGTTGCCTGCACCATTTTTGCGGACCACAAGGAATATCCATGGCTGGCATTTCACCGCTCGACGATCCTGAAAACGCCCGCTTTGCGTGGGCGCGCTACCGCATGATGATGAAGTGGATGGGGCTGGCCACGGCGCTCATCGTCGCGGGCATCCTGGCGTCGATGTACTGGCTGGTCGGGATGATCTCGATTCACTTCTACATTGCCACGGCACTTGGCGTGGGGGCCACGGTGATGCTGATGGCCGCGCTGATGGGGCTGGTCTTCCTTTCAAGCGGGACCGGCCACGATGAATCCATCGAAGACCGGCTGGAACGCGAACGCAACGCCTGAACGCAATGTTCGCGCAGGACATTGAGGTTCGGCGCGCAAATGCCTATCTTGGCACCATGCAGGACACCGTCATCACGCTCGCCCCCAATGCCGCAGCCCGTGTCGCCGCAATCGCGGCCAAGCAGGGCAAGCCTGCGATCCTGAGGCTTGCTGTCGAAGGTGGCGGGTGTTCCGGGTTCCAGTACAAGTTCGATCTGGCTTCTGCCCCGGATGCAGACGATGCCGTGGCCGAAACCGACGGCGTGCGGCTGGTGGTCGATCAGGTCAGCCTCGGTCTGCTCGAAGGCAGTGTCGTGGACTATGTCGAATCGCTGGGGGGGGCGGCCTTCCGGGTCACCAATCCCCAGGCGGCTTCGGGCTGCGGTTGCGGGTCCAGCTTCAGCGTCTGATCGCTTGCCGGGGCGGCGCGCACACCCCCTCGCCGCTGAATTATCGCAGGCCGGTTTACGGCAGGCCAGATTATCGCAGGAACGCAACGCCGATGCCGTTGAAGGTCGCCAGTTTCAACATAAACGGGATCAAGGCCCGGCTGCCGCGGCTGCTGGAATGGCTGGAAGAAACCCGCCCGTCGATCGCCTGCCTGCAGGAAATCAAGACGCAGGATGAAGGCTTTCCCGCCGCCGAGTTCGAAAAGATCGGCTATCACGCCATCTGGCATGGGCAGAAAGGCTTCAACGGCGTGGCGATCCTGGCCGATGGGCAGGCCCCGGTCGAAGTGCAGCGCGGCCTCGCCGGAGAGCCGGAGGACGAACACGCCCGTTACCTTGAGGCCGATGTCATGGGCCTGCGCGTGGTGTGCATCTACCTGCCCAACGGCAACCCGCAGCCGGGGCCGAAGTTCGATTACAAGCTGCGCTGGATGGAACGGTTGCGCGCGCGCATGGCGGCCATATCCGCGCAGGAAGTGCCCGCGCTGGTGATCGGCGATTACAATGTCATTCCGAAGGACAGCGATACCTATTCGGTCAAGGCGATGGCCGACGATGCGCTGATGCAGCCGCAATCGCGCGATGCCTACCAGCGCCTGCTCAACGATGGCTGGACCGATGCGATCGGGTTGCACAACCCGCAGGGCGGGGTGTGGACCTACTGGGATTATCAGGCCGGGGCGTGGCAACGCGACCATGGCTTTCGCATCGACCATGCGCTGCTTTCGCCCGAACTGGCCGACCGGCTGGAATCGGCCGGTGTGGACAAGGCCTATCGCGGGCGGGAAAAGGCCAGCGATCACGCGCCGGTGTGGGTCACCCTGCGCGCCTGATTGCAGTTCATCGCACGCCGGCAACGGCTGGCGGAATCGCCGATGGCATTAATGCCAGCCTGTGCAAGCCGTCACGGCGCGTTAATCGTTTTCCTGCGATGAGCCATTCAACAAATCCGTTCTGGTCAAGAGAGTCTCCATGGGCCTGTTCAAGCCTGATTTCTTCCGTTTCCTGGCGCTGGGGTTCCTGATGGGGATGGCCGCCATGGGCGTGTCTGCCGGGTCCAGCGCGCTGGCATCCTCGTCGGCGGCCGACGCCGCCATTCAGGCGCCGCTTTCCGCGCAGGCGGGGCGTTGACGATGCGCCGCCGCGCCCTTGGTCTGCTTGCTGCCGGGGTTCTGGCGGCATCGTGCCAGCAACCGGCGCTGGCCGAAGACGTGATGGCCACGCCAGAGGCGGCAGTGCAGGCGCGCGAAGCGCCGGGCAAGAAAGTGGCAATCTTTGCAGGCGGCTGTTTCTGGGGCGTCGAAGGCGTGTTCAGCCACCTCAAGGGCGTGACCAGCGTGGTTTCGGGCTATCACGGCGGCAACCGGCGCGATGCGGCATACGAAACCGTTGGCACGGGCCGGACCGGCCACGCCGAAGCGGTGCGGGTGGTCTATGATCCGGCGGTCATCCGCTATGACCAGTTGCTGCGCGTGTTCTTTGCCGTGGCGACCAATCCCACCCAGCTCAATTACCAGGGGCCGGACCACGGCACGCAGTACCGCAACGCACTGGTGCCAATGGACCGCGAACAGACCCGCGTTGCCGCCGGGTATCTGGCGCAACTGCGGCGTCTGGATCTGTGGGGCAAGCCGATCGTAACCACGGTGGAACCCTATCAGGCGTTCTACCCGGCCGAAGCCTATCATCAGGATTTCATGGTCAACAACCCCGACCACGGGTACATCAAGCGGTGGGACAAGCCCAAGGTGGCCGCCTTGCGCCGGATGTTCCCTGACTTGTACAAGATCACCTTCACCCGCAACTGACGCCGCGTCGTCCGCAGCGGTTTGCGCATCGGGCCTGCAGGGCCTATCCTTGCGGGCATGAACGCTTCACACCACCACCATCACGATTTCGCCGGTGAAAAGCTGGTCGATGCCGCCCGCACCGCGCTGGTCGATGCGGGGGAGCAGTGGACCGACATGCGCGCGGACGTGTTCGATGCCCTTGCCGGGCGCGACCGGCCGACCAGCGCCTACGACATTGCCGAAAGCGTCGGTGCGCGCCGCGGCAAACGGGTGGCGGCCAATACCGTCTATCGCATCCTTGACCTGTTCGTGCGCACCAACCTGGCGCGCCGGGTCGAAAGCGCCAACGCCTATGTCGCCAACAGCCACCCCGGATGCCGCCACGATTGCATCTTCCTGATCTGCGATCTGTGCGGTCAGGCGGTGCATATCGATGATGACCGCCTGACCGGCGCCTTGCGCCAGGCGGCACAGGACGCGGGCTTTGCCGAAGTGCGCCCGGTAGTGGAAATCCGCGGCCATTGCAGCGCCTGTGCCAGCGAGGATTGAACCGCCCGCACGGGCAGGTGGCATGCTGCTGAACGTGTTCGACACCGCGCGATCATGCGTGTAAGGGCGGTGCGATGAGCCAGGAACCGGCAACCCCGCTACTCGATACGGTCCACACGCCCGACGACTTGCGCAAGCTTGCGCCCGCCCAGCTCCGCCAGCTTGCGGACGAGCTGCGCACCGAAATGATTGCCGCCGTCGGCCAGACCGGCGGTCACCTCGGTTCGGGCCTTGGCGTGGTCGAACTGACCGTGGCGATCCACTATGTCTTCAACACCCCCGCAGACCGGCTGGTGTGGGACGTCGGCCACCAGGCCTATCCGCACAAGATCATCACCGGGCGGCGCGACCGGATTCGCACCCTGCGCCAGGCCGGGGGGCTTTCGGGCTTCACCAAGCGCAGCGAAAGCGAATACGATCCCTTCGGCACTGCGCATTCGTCAACGTCGATCTCGGCGGCGCTGGGCTTTGCCGTGGCCAACAAGCTTTCCGGCCGGGCCGGAAAAGGCATTGCCGTGATCGGCGATGGCGCGATGAGCGCGGGCATGGCCTACGAGGCGATGAACAACGCCAGCGCCGCCGGCAACCGCCTGATCGTGATTCTGAACGACAACGACATGTCGATTGCGCCGCCGGTCGGCGGGCTTTCGGCCTATCTGGCGCGGCTGGTTTCGTCCGGCCCGTTCCTGGGGCTGCGCGATATTGCCCGCCGCCTTTCGCGCAAGCTGCCACGTCCGCTGCACGAAGCCGCGCGCAAGACGGACGAGTTTGCCCGTGGCATGGCGATGGGCGGCACCTTGTTCGAGGAACTGGGTTTCTATTATGTCGGCCCGATCGACGGGCACAACCTCGACCAGCTTATCCCGGTGCTGGAAAACGTGCGCGATGCGGCCGAAGGGCCGTGCCTGATCCATGTCGTGACGCAGAAGGGCAAGGGCTATGCCCCGGCCGAAGCGGCGGACGACAAGTACCACGGCGTGCAGAAGTTCGATGTCATCACCGGCGAACAGGTAAAGGCCAAGGCCAGCGCCCCTGCCTACCAGAACGTGTTTGGTGAAACGCTGGCCACGCTGGCGCAAAGCGATCCGCGCATCTGCGCGATCACTGCCGCGATGCCCGGCGGGACCGGGGTGGACAAGTTCGCCAGGGCGCACCCCGAACGCACGTTCGACGTGGGCATTGCCGAGCAGCACGCAGTGACCTTTGCCGCCGGTCTTGCCGCCGAAGGGATGCGCCCGTTCTGCGCGATCTATTCCACCTTTCTGCAACGCGCGTTCGACCAGGTGGTGCACGACGTGGCGATCCAGAACCTGCCGGTGCGCTTTGCCATCGACCGCGCCGGGCTGGTCGGGGCCGACGGGGCGACGCACGCCGGTTCGTTTGATATCACCTACCTTGCCACGCTGCCCAATCTGGTGGTCATGGCCGCTGCCGATGAAGCCGAACTGGTCCACATGACCTATACCGCCGCGTTGCACGACAGCGGGCCGATCGCCTTCCGCTATCCGCGTGGCAACGGCACCGGGGTTGCGCTGCCCGCCGTTCCCGAACGGCTGGAGATCGGCAAGGGCCGCATCGTCCGGCAAGGCAGCAAGGTGGCGCTGCTATCGCTTGGCACACGGCTGGCCGAAGCCTTGAAGGCCGCCGACCAGCTTGACGCCAGGGGCCTGTCCACAACGGTGGCCGACCTGCGCTTTGCCAAGCCGCTGGACGAGGCGCTGATCCGCCAGCTTATGGTCACGCATGATGTGGTCGTGACGGTGGAGGAAGGGTCCATCGGCGGGCTGGGCGCGCATGTCCTGACCATGGCGAGCGATGAAGGGCTGACCGATGCCGGGCTGAAGATCCGCACGATGCGCCTGCCCGATGTGTTCCAGGATCACGATACCCCGGATCGGCAGTACGATGCCGCCGGGCTGAATGCGCCGCATATCGTGGAAACCGTGCTCAAGGCACTGCGCCACAACAGCATCGGCGGCGAAGCGTGTGATCACAGCAAGGCGGGCTGAACACCGGCCGGGTTTGCTATCCCGCCTCTTTCAGGTGACGGGCGTAGTCAGCCGATCCACATCCACAACCCGGCAGGAATGCCGAAGAAGTGCCAGTGGACCCAGGTCAGCAAGGTCCACAGAATCAGCGACGCAAGCCAGACCAGCTTGATCGCGCCAAGGTTGCGTATCTGTGGCCAGAAGCTGGTGCGGCGCTGCCATGGCGCGAACTCACGCGCGTTTCCGGCCAGCTTGCGCTTGTCCTGCAAATGCGATCCGGCCAGCGCCAGCACGATCATTCCGGTCATCAGCACAATGACGCGCGCGGATGGCGCAACGATAACGTGGGCCAGCGCCCACAGGGTAATGCCCCACATCATCGGGTGGCGCGTGATGGTGAACACGCCGTTGGGGATGACAGTACCCAGCCCGGCGGCCTTGGCCCCCGGCAGCGCCGGGTTGCGAGCGAAGGAAGGCAGCAGCATTGCCAGCGCGGCCACGGTCAGCACGCTGCCGGTCAGCCACGCCAGCGGGTGCATGCCATCCCACAGCAGCGGGGCCGATGGCATGCGGTCGAACGCGACGATGGCCCAGGCGAACGTGCCGATGGAGACCATCGAATAGGTCAGCATGAACATCGACCGGCCCAGCGCCCGGATCAGCGGGCGGCGCAAGGCGCCGGACATTGCAAAATGCAGCACGACGAAGGCGGATGTTGCCGCCAGAAGATTGGCGAATGCGGCGTTCATGGCAACCTCTGTCCCCGAAGCCGGGCGCTGCGAAGTTGCTTCACCACCCGGCTGTTTGATTTGTGACAACGCTAACGGAAGTTCCGGCCATCGACAATCCGCACAGCGCCGCACGGCGGCGCCAGGGCGCAAGATTGGTCGATTTTCGAACGATCAGGTGACTCCGTGCATCAGTTTGCGCAGCGGAACGGCCACCACCAGAAGCAGCACGCCAATGCCGACCGAAATCCAGCCGATGGTCGTGAACACCCCGACATAGGTATCGAGGCTGACTTTCAGGTTGGTCACCTGCCCGCCCACGGTCTCCACGCTGGCCACCTGCGCCACCATTCCGGCCACGTATTGCGCCACCGCAATCGACAGGAACCACACGCCCATCATCATCCCGACGATCCGCGCGATCGAAAGCTTGGTGATCATCGAAAGCCCGACCGGCGAGATGCACAGTTCGGCCATCGAATGGATCAGGTACAGTCCGGCCAGCCAGAACAGGCCGACCTTGAACTGGGCGTTGGCGAACTGCGCGCCCCAGACCAGCAGCAGGAAGCCGCCGCCCACGCCCATCAGCGCCACGGCGAACTTGACCGGAATGCTCGGTTCCAGCCCGCGCCGCGCCATCGCGTTCCACATCACGCTGAACAGCGGCGCCAGCGTGACGATGAACAGCGCGTTGAAGATCTGCGTCTGCCCGGCGGGCATGACATAGACGGGATCGCTGCCGAAACCTTGCGTGCGGGCAAAGACCATGCCGCCAAAGCCGGCGACCATGACGGTGGCGAATGCCAGCGTCATGCGGCGCCGTGCCTGCGGGGTTTCACCCTGCCCGAAGAACCACGCCAGTACCCAGCCCAAGGCGCCAAGCACCGCGGCAAAGAACAGGTAATAGCTGGCAGGCGATGCCCGGAACATGGCGAAGAGCGGGCGCGTCCACCCCACTTCCAGTTCGGTGTTGCGTTCGGCAAACAGCGTCAGCGATGAACCGGCCTGTTCGAACAGGGTCCAGAACACGGTATTGAACACGATCAGCACCATCGCGGCGACCATCATCTGGAACTCGACCTTGCTGCCCGCCGTGGCTGCCCAGATCAGGATGCCGGGCACCGCCACCAGGAATGTGCCGAACATCAGCTTGCCCATGATCGGCAGGCTCAGGAAATAGCCGATGATGCCCTGCCCCGCCGCTGGCGGCACATAGGCCATCAGGTTCATGAACAGCAGCCAGAACAGTGGTACGAAGGCCAGCGCGGCGCCATAGATCAGCCAGTCCTTGCGCACATCGGCGCCGGTCGGGCGCTCGCCGTAGCCGTCCAGCCGCCCGCCGTCGAACTGCACCAGCAGCCACGAAAACGTCATGCCCAGCGCCGCCAGGCCGAACCCGGCCCACCAGCCGACCGCTTCGGCCAGGATCGGGCAGAAGAACTGCGAAATCAGCGATCCCAGGTTGATGCCCATGTAGAAGATGGTGAATCCGGCATCGCACCTCCGGTCGCCTTCGGCGTAAAGCGTGCCGACAATGGTCGAGATGTTGGGCTTGAAGAAGCCGTTGCCGATCGTCACGAACGAAAGGCCGATCAGCAGGATCGCCACGTGCAGCGGCGAACGTTGCCCATCGGATTCAAAGCCGCCGGGGGCAATCCGCCGTGCCTCCACCCCGTCGGCGCGGTTGAGCGATACCGACTTGTCCTCGTTGCCGACGATTTCGAGCCGCTCGCCGCCCATTTCCAGCGTGCGCACTTCGTCCTGTCCGGTCTGGGCAACGGTCACTTCGTACCGCTGCCCTTCGATCACGGCATAGGGCCTGGCCGCTTCGCCGCCGAAGCACAGCATGAAATAGCCCAGCGCCATCAGGATCGCGCCGAACTTTACCGACCGCTTCGACCCCAGATAACGGTCGGCCACCAGCCCGCCGACCAGCGGGGTGAGATAGACCAGCGCGGTGAACCCGCCATAGATTCCGGTGCTGGTCCGGTCGTTGAACAGGAAATGCTTGGCAAGGTAGAGCGTAAGGATCGCCCGCATGCCGTAATAGCCGAAGCGTTCCCACATTTCGGTGACGAACAGGCGCTTGAGCTGGACCGGGTGGCCAAACCACTCCTGCCGGGCGTCCGAAGGGCGGTCTGGGGCGATGTCGTTGGCCATGCGTCGTGGCGATCCCGTTGGTGTTGGCGATGGTGCGCCTCTCCCCGGCGCATTGACCTGCGCCTTAGTGGCATGAACGCCCAAGGCAAGGAACTATTTTCAATCGCAACCAGTTCAGGGGCGGAAAATGGGCGCTTTCGGGCACGTCAGGCGCGATGTTGTGCGTTGCGCTGTATTATGGCAGTGCACCACCCATGAACAGCGCCGCCCGTCCCGTCTACCTGCGTCTGCGCGACGAGATTTGCGCGGGCATTCTCGATGGCCGCTATCCGGAAGGGGCGATGCTGCCCTCGGTCCGCGCCCTGGCCACCGGGCAGGGGGTCAATCCGCTCACTGTCGCCAAGGCGTATCAGCAGTTTCAGGACGAAGGGCTGGTGATCGTGCAGCGAGGAGTCGGCATGTTCGTTGCAGCGGGCGCGCGCGATGCCTTGCGGCAGCGGGAGCGCGCCGCTTTCCTGCGCGAGGAGTGGCCCGGCGTCGCCCGGCGGATGCGGTTGCTTGGTCTGACCATGGCCGACCTCGCCGAAACGGCCTGAAACGGCACGAATCTCCCGTTTTTTCAGCGAATGTAACGATTGTATTAGCGATAGCTGCGTGGCAAGATTGCTGATCGTGCCTGTACGGGGGTGCAGGCCGGGATCGTTGAAAAATGGGAGTGCCCGCGCAAGGGGGCATCAGCGGAGGGATAGGCATGATCAGGTCGGAGCTGTTGCAGGCGCTCGCAAAGGAAAGTCCGGGTTTGCGCAGCGAGGAAATCGAACGCGTGGTGGACGTCTTCTTTGACGAGATTGCCAAGCGCCTTGCCGAAGGGGGGCGGGTCGAACTGCGCGGTTTTGGCGCATTTTCCACGCGCGAACGCGATGCGCGCAACGGTCGCAACCCGCGCACGGGCGAAACGGTGGAAGTGCCGGGCAAGCGCGTGCCCTATTTCAAGGCGGGCAAGGAAATGCGGCTGCGGCTGAACGCCGACTGACCGTTGATCGCGGCCCTTGCCGCCGGTTTGGGCGGGGGCAACAGGGCTGCGGGCACCCTTCACGCGAACACAACCCTCACGCGAACACCGGGGCCTCACGCGAACATCGGGGCAGGGCCCATGCGCCCGTTGCGATGCGCTGCGCGCTGTGGCAGGCGCTTTGGAGCCGTGCGGACGTGGCGGAATGGTAGACGCCGGGGACTTAAAATCCCTTGATCCTTGATCGTGCGGGTTCGAGTCCCGCCGTCCGCACCACCGCTGCTGCGATGGGCCTTTTTCTGCGCCAGACGCAGTATTCACCGTTTTGGCAGAACGTGAAACGGGCCGTTTTCTGCGATTTTCTTGCCTGTTCACACTGACATTAGCCGAAGCGGCCCGAAAAAGATGCTTAATCACAGGTTGATGGTAACCCCGCGGTAGGACTTATCCGCCTATGCTTGGTCAGACCGGGGTTTGTGCGATTCCCGGTTGATGGGACTGCGCACAAGGGGAACGGGGCTTGGCCCAGCCAGACGACCAGCATTTGCCCGGCGAACCCGACCGGAGCCTGCCTCCCGGCAGTGGCGAATCGGACCAGCGTGCCGCGCCGCGGTTTACGCTGCTGATTCGTGCTGCCAAGCTGATCGTCGACGAAACGCGCGAGTTTCTGTGCGTGATCCGTGACGCATCGGCGACGGGCATGAAGATCCGCATGTTCCACGAACTGCCGCCGCACGCCGCGCTGGTTGTCGAAATGAGCAACGGCGACCGCTACCCCGTGGAAATCGTGTGGCGCGATGGCGATTTTGCCGGCGTCCGGTTTACCGGGACGGTCGATGTCGAACGCCTGCTCCATGACAGCCACGGTGCTTATCCGCGCCGCCATGTTCGCCTGCGCATCCGGCTTGACGCCATGCTGCATTCGGGCGGGACGGCGGTAAACGTGGTGTTCCACGACATTTCGCAGCAGGGCGCGTGCATCGAAAGCGAAAAGTGGCTTTTGATGAACGAACTGGTGCGCGTGGAAACCACGATGTTTCCGCCGGTCTATGCCAAAGTCCGCTGGCGTGACCATCCCCGCTATGGCCTGCTGTTCGAACAGACCTTCCAGCTTGACGAGCTGGCCCGGCTCGCCGGGCCGCCGCGGCCGGATTCGCGCGCGGTTCCCGGCCCGGACCCGCGTGATGCGGACGGCACCGCACCGCAAGGCTGATCGTACCCTTCAGGTTTCGCACTTCGCGGCCTTCGCGTTAACGATCCCTTAGCCATTTTCCTTCACCTCTGGCCGTGGCGAAAGGCGCTTTGACGGGGGGTTTTGATGGTTAACGCGGCAACCACGGCCAGGGACCACAGCGATGGCCGGCAGTCCTGCAAGGTTGATGTTGCGATCATCGGCGCCGGTCCGGCCGGCCTGACCGCAGGGTATATCCTTACCAAGCGCGGCCTTTCGGTGGCGATCATCGAAAAGGACGCGACCTATGTCGGCGGGATCAGCCGCACGGTCGAACACGAAGGCTATCGTTTCGATATCGGCGGGCATCGCTTCTTTTCCAAATCGCAGCAGGTCGTCGATCTGTGGAACGAGATCCTGCCGGACGATTTCATCCAGCGCCCGCGCATGAGCCGCATCTATTACGAAGGCCGGTTCTATTCCTATCCCCTGCGCGCGTTCGAGGCGTTGTGGAACCTGGGGGTCGTGCGCTCCACGTTGTGCATGGCGAGCTTTGCCAAGGCCAAGCTGTTTCCGCGCAAGCAGGTGCGCAGTTTCGAGGACTGGACCACCAACCAGTTCGGCCAGAAGCTCTATTCGATCTTCTTCAAGACCTATACCGAAAAGGTCTGGGGCATGCCCTGCGACGAGATGAGCGCCGATTGGGCCGCCCAGCGCATCAAGGGCCTTTCGCTGTGGGGCGCGGTTACCGATGGCCTCAAGCGCAGCCTTGGGCTGAACAAGCGCCCGAACGACGGGATGCAGACCAAGACGCTGCTTGAAACCTTCCGCTACCCGCGGCTGGGGCCGGGCATGATGTGGGATGCCGCGCGCGACAAGATCGAGGCGAGCGGCAAGGGGCAGGTGCTGATGGGCCATGCCCTGCGCCAGCTTGCCAGCGACGGGCAGGGCGGCTGGCGGCTTTCCGCCACCGGACCGAACGGCGACGTGGTGATCGAGGCGGCCCATGCGATCAGTTCGGCGCCGATGCGCGAACTGGCCGCGCGGCTGCACCCGCTGCCCGCCAGTACGCTGGAAGCCAGCCGCCTGCGCTACCGCGATTTCCTGACCGTTGCGCTCAAGATCCGTTCGGAAGAGCTGTTCCCCGACAACTGGATCTACATCCACGACAGCAAGGTAAAGGTCGGGCGTATCCAGAACTTCCGTTCGTGGTCGCCCGAAATGGTGCCGGATGAAAGCGTTGCCTGCGTCGGGCTGGAATACTTCTGCTTCGAAGGCGATGCGCTCTGGGCATCCTCCGACGAGGATCTGATCGCGTTGGCGACGCAGGAAATGGCGATCCTGGGGCTGGTTGCGCCCGACAAGGTGATCGGCGGTGTGGTGGTCCGTCAGGAAAAGGCCTATCCGGTCTATGATGATGAATATGCCGCCAATGTCCTGGCGATGCGCACCGAACTGGAAGCAGCGCATCCCACGCTGCATCTGGTCGGACGCAACGGCATGCACCGTTACAACAACCAGGACCACGCGATGATGACCGCAATGCTGACGGTGGAAAACATCGTTGCCGGTGCGCGCGTCTACGATACCTGGTGCGTGAACGAGGATGCCGAATACCACGAAGCGGGCAGCGAAGGCGCCGAAAGCGCCATCCCCGCCCGCCGCGCGCCCAGCGCCGATCAGGCCGCCGCGCTGCAATCGCTGCGCGATGTGCCCGCGCGGATCGCACCGGAAGGCGATCCCGCGCGCCCTGCGGCCGAGGCTGCCTGACTTACCGTGACCGGGGTGATCCTGCCGATGATCGACCGCCTGCGCCGCATCATGCTCTTGCGCTATCTGCTGGCCAGCGTCGGCGCGCTGGCGGTGGACATGGGCACGTTCCTGGCCTTGCTGGGGATGGGCGTGCTGCCCGTGATGGCATCGGCCACAGGCTATTCCCTGGGCATCGTCGCGCACTGGCTGCTGTCGAGCCGCGCCGTGTTCACCGGCAGCGTCGCCGCCGAACGCGCGGCGCGTACCCGGCAAAAGGCGCTGTTCGTGGGATCGGCGCTGGTCGGGCTGGCGCTGACCACGCTGATCGTCGGGCTGGGCAGCGCGCTCGGCCTTGATTCACGGCTGGCCAAGCTGATCGCCATCGCTGCCAGTTTCACCGCTACGTGGCTCCTGCGCAAGCGGGTGGTCTTCCAGTGATTCCGCCGGCCCGCCGCGAGGCGTTGCCATCCGGCGCGGTCATGCTGATCTGGCTGGCTGCGGCACTGCTGGCGCTCGTAGCCAACTGGTCGATGCTTGGCCCGGCCCATTTCGGCGATGGCGACGATGCGTTGCGTTTGCAACAGGTGCGCGATCTGCTGGCCGGGCAGGGCTGGTACGACCTGACCCAGCATCGTATCGCGCCGCCCGGAGGTGTGCCGATGCACTGGACGCGGGTGGTCGATCTGCCGCTGGCGCTGGTCATCGTCCTGCTGCGCCCGCTGATCGGCATGGCGCAGGCCGAAAGCGCGGCGCTGGCGCTGGTCCCGCTCTTGACCTTGTTGTGCGCGATGCTGCTTGCGGCGCGCCTTGCCGCTCATCGTCTGGGCAGGCGCGCGGCGATCGTCGCGGCGGTGCTGGTGCTTGCCGCCTTTCCCGCGTCGCTGCGGATGATGCCGTTGCGCATCGACCATCACGGCTGGCAATTCGTGCTGGCCCTGCTGGCGTTGAACGGCATGGCCGCGCGTTCGGCGCGGGCGGGCGGGGCGCAGGCCGGTCTGGCGCTGGCCCTGTCCCTCGCCATTTCGCTGGAAGCCCTGCCTCTGGCGGTGATCTTTGCAGCAGTGTGCGCGCTGCGCCTGCTGCGCGGGGAGCCGCAGTGGATCACGGCATTTCTTGGTCTGCTGGCGGTGGCATCGCTTGCCCTGTTTGCGGCCACGCGCGGGGTGGCGGACCTTGTCGATCACTGCGATGCGCTTTCCCCGGTACACCTTGCCGCGCTGTGCTGGAGCGCATTGGGCACCGCGCTCACGCTGCGCGGGTTGCGGCGCTGGCCACCGCCGGTCAGCGTGATCGCGCTGGCGCTGGTTGCGCTGGGCGCCGTAGCGATCCTTGCCCTGCGCACGCCGCAATGCCTTGGCGGAGACGCCTTTGCCGCGCTCGATCCGCTGGTGCGCAAGGTCTGGCTGGGTTCGGTGGCCGAAGGCTTGCCGGTCTGGCGGCAGGATTTGGCGATGGCCGCGACCATCACCGTGTTGCCCCTGTGCGGGTTGTTCGGCTGCTGGCGGCTGTGGCGTGCCGCGCCCGACGCCAGCGCGCGGGCATGGTGGGCGGACATGGCGGTACTGCTGGGCGGAGCCACCGTCATTGGCCTGCTGGTGGCGCGTGCGGCGGGGGTGTCGTGCCTGTTCGCCACGGTGCCTTCCGCCTGGCTGCTGGGGGATCTCCTCGCCCGCTGGCAGGGTGAACGGCTGATGCCGCGCCGGATGGCGCGCGCCGTGGGGATCGTGGCGCTGGTGGTGCCGGGGGCCTTTGCCGGAATGGCGGCCTCTGCGCTGGCGCCGCTGCTATCGCCTCGCCCGATGCCGCGCGTTGCCGCAGTATCCGCTGTACCGCCCTGCGATTTCGCCGCCGTGGTCCCGGCGCTGGCGCGCCTGCCGCAGACCACGGTGCTTTCCGGGCTGGATATCGGCCCGACGATCCTTGTCACATCGCGCCATGCCGTAGTTGCCACCGCGCACCATCGCGCCAGTGCGGCCATGCGCGATGCGATTGTCGCGTTCCTTGGTCCCGATCATGGCGCGCGGGCGATCATGGCGCGGCGCGGGGCGGAACTGGTCGTGGTCTGTCCGACCGGGGCCGAAGCGATGACCTATCGCCGCATCGCCCCCGATGGTTTCATGGCGCATCTCGCATCCGGCCATGCACCGGACTGGCTCACGCCCTTGCCGGGGGTAACGCACGGCGGTGTCCGGGTCTGGCGCGTCCGGGGCCGCTAGCGGGATTGTTCAGGCCGGAGGGCGGGCGATGTCGAACGCCACGCTCATCCGCAGGCCCGACCCGAAGGCGCGGGTGCCGTGCCACATCGTCGATGGGAATATCACCAGCCGCCCCGGCTTCGGCTCCACTGCGCCAAGCTGCGGCAGCGACAGGCCAAGCCCTTCTTCCGGTTCGCCCAGCACCAGCCACCCGGCGGGCGCGGGGCCGCGCTCCTTGTCGGTCGGCACGGCCACGTAGAAGGCGCTGCTGAACCAGCCATAGGGGTGGATGTGGCTGACATGCCGCCCCTTCTGGTCCAGCCGGATCGACCATGCCGCAGCAAAACGCAAGGCGCGGTCGCGCGGCATCGACAGTTGCGGATGGGCCAGATCGCCGCCCGCGCGGTCGTCAGCGGGCAACGCGGCAATATGCTGGCGGCAGGCGTCCAGAACGGCGCGGCGCAGCGCGCGGATTTCAGGTTCGGGCCGGGCAAACAGCGCGCCATCGGTCTGCGTGCCGTTGCGCACCGACTGTTCGAGCGGGTGCGCCGCGCTGGCGTGCAGTCCGGCGATGACCTGCTCCAGCCGGTCCATCGGCAGCGTGCCGGCCAGATCGTAGGTGCCGACCAGCCCCGGCTGCGCCTCCAGCCAGGCATGGCGCGGATCGTCCAGCATCCGCCACGCCAGCGAGACATAGGACCACGCATAGATCGCCGCATCGCTGCGCAGCACCGGATCGGCCAGCGTGCAGCACTGTTCCGGCCGTCCCATGCGCAAGGCATGGCGCATGCGGTAAAGCAGCGCGCTCAGGTCCGTTGCCGGGGGCAGGGCGGCCATCGCCCGGTCCGCCGCGTCAAGCGCGCCGGTCTCGGAAAGGGCAACGGCTTCGTTCTCGTCGAGGAAAGGCTGGCCGCCCATCGCGGCGCGTGCCTGCGCGATGGTGTGCAGGGCATCGGCAAAGAACGTCGCGCGCATCTGGATCGAGAGGCGCAGTTGCCACAGCGCCGCGTTGCGCGGTTCGCGGGCCAGCGCGCGGTCGAGGCTGGCGAGGTATCCCGCCGCATCGCCGCCCTGCCAGCGCAGGCGGCTGGCCAGCCAGTGTCCTTCGCCCCATAGCGGGTTCTGTTCCAGCGCGCGGTCGAGAAACGCCAGCGCATCGGCGGTGCGCCCGGCCTGCACCAGCGCGGCGGCCATGCCCTGCATCGCCTGCGCCGATGGCGCCACGCGCAGCAGGCGTTCGAAATCGTCTACGGCATCCAGCCCGATCTCCAGCCGGACTTGCGCCCGCCCGTTGAGGATGCTGGCGTCGTGGGGGGCTAGCGCCACCGCGCGATCGAAGGCGGCCAGCGCCTGTGCGCCATCGTCCGTCGCGCGGTGCAAGAGGCCCAGCGCCTGCCAATAGCGCGGGGCCTGTGCCGCCTGCACGCGCGATCCCAGCGCATCGAGCCGCGCGATGAACGCTTCTTCCTGCCCGCCGCCCAGCGCATCGAACGCCGCGCCGCAGACCTGTTCGAGTTCCGCCGTGTTCAAGGCTGCTCAGCCCGCCGCGCCATCGGCCAGCACCGGACCATAGCCATAGCGCCGCGCCCATGGGTCCAGCACCGGCAGGACATGGGCGATCTGCTGGCGGTAACGTTCCCAGCGCCCGCGCGCGCGGGTATAGACCTGTTCGGTCACCTGCGCGTAGCTGGGGGTGCGGATATAGCCGCGCCCGGCCGCGGTTTGCTGGAAGTCGAGCATGCCGTCTTCCCAGTCCAGCCCCAGAAAGGCAGTCAGCTTGCGGGTTTCCCCGGCCATGTCGGCGACCACGTCCTCGTAGTGGATCTGGTGCACGTTGAGGCCCAGCGCGGCGCGGCTCGCTTCCCAGAACCCCAGCGCCGCGTCATAGGTGCGCGCGGCGTTGTCCATGTCGAGGAAGCTCGCCATTGCGCGGTTGACGTGGAAGTTCTGCATGAAGCAGCTCAGCACGCAATCGCACGGGTGGCGCACCGCAAAGATGAACCGCGCATCGGGAAACAGGCGGTGGATCAGTGGCGCGCGCAGCATGTTGAGCGGCAGTTTGTCGACAATCAGCGCGCCATCGGGCACCGGCCCCAGCGCGGCCACCTTGTCGAAGTACATCTGCCGCAACTGCGCCACCCGTTCCGGCGAAAGCGCAGAAATCGTGCGCAAGTGGCCGATTTCTTCGTGCACGGCGGCCATCACCGGCTGTTCTTCCAGGACATGGGCGTTGCCATGGCCCATCAGCACCGTGTCGAGCAGCGTCGTGCCCGATCGCGGAAAGCCGACCAGGAAGGCGGGCGCGGGCCGCTGGGACGGTGGCGCTTCGGGCCATGATGCGCGCCAAGCCGGGTCCAGCGTCTCGTCCAGCGTGGCGATATAGGCGCGATAATCGCCCCGGTCGAACCCGGCGGAGAGCGGATTGGCGGCGGTCGCCTCGTTCATCGTGACGAAGGCATCGTAGGCGGTCTGCACATCGCCCAGCCGGTCGGCCACTCCGCCCAGCAGTTGCGCGCGCAGACCGGCGTCCACCGGGCCATCGGGCGCAAGCGAGGCCAGCAGGTCACGCGCCGTTTCGAACGCGCCATCGCGCCGCGCCTGCATGGCCCGCAGCACGGTGATCTGGTCGCCTTGCGCCCCGGCGCCATCGGCCTGTTCGATCAACCCGGTCAGTTCGGCGGTGCGGTTGCTCTGTTCGTACAGGCTGCCAAGGTTGAGATAGGCTTCGGCGCAGCGCGGATCGACCGACAGGGCGTGGCGAAAGCCCTGTTCGGCCTTGTCGAAAGCGCCCAGCGCCACGAATGTCAGCGCCACGTCGACGATGATCGCGGCATCGCGCGGGGCCAGCCGCATCGCTTCGACCAGCAGCGGCATCGCTTCTTCGTGGCGGCGCAGGCGGTTCAGAGCGCGGCCGTGCGCCTGCCAGCCATGCGCATTGCCCGGCGCACCGGCCTGCGCCGCTTGCGCCACGGGAATGGCCTGTTCGAACCGCCGCGCCGCCACCAGCGCCAGCGCCAGGTTGGCCAGCAGTGTCGGCTCCTGCGGGGCCAGGGCACGGGCGGCTTCGAACGCGGCCACCGCTTCTTCGGCGCGCCCGGCTTCGAGCAGGGCATTGCCGTGGTTGTTGCGCGCGGCGATGTCGCGCGGGTTCTGCGCGATAACCCTGGCAAAGGCGTCGCACGCTAGCGCAGTATGCCCGGCAGCCTTGAGCAGATCGGCACGCAGGCGCATGAAATCGGGCACCCTGGCCAGCGCCGGGCGGTTGCAGATCGCCAGCGCATCGTCAAACTGGCGCAGATCGCCCAGCGCCTTGGCAAGGTTGAAGGCAACCCCGGCGTCGTTCGGTACCAAAGCATGGGCCTGGCGCAGCAAGGCCACGCCTGCCGGGGCATCGCCCGATTGCAGGCAGGCGATGGCGACGATCTGCGCCAGCGCCGGGTCGCGCGGATGCTGCGCCAGCACCTGCTTGCCCAGCCGCGCGGCATCGGCGGCCCGCCCTGCCTGAAGCAGGCGCAGAACGGCATTGGGGGTGGCGTTGGTCGGGGTCTGGTTCAGCAACGGTGCAAGGCCCAGTTGACCGCGTGCACGGGCGCACGGTGCGGGAGAAATGGTCGTGCGCGCGCTGCCACGGGGCAGGTGCGCCGCGCAAAGCGTAACAAAGCTTGCGCGCAGTGAAAAGGCGGGGTTCCGAAGAACCCCGCCCCTTGCACTTCAGCCGTGGCTTCTGAAATCAGAAGCGCAGGCGGGCCGAGACATAGCCGCGGCGGCCGATCACGTCGTAGAGCGACGGGTCGGTGCCCGACTGCACGTTCGGCGCGTACTGCGGCGGCTTGCGATCGAAGGCGTTGTTCACGCCCACGCGCCAGGTCAGCGGACCGACATCGGCCTGCAGCGCGAAGTCGGCATAGACTACCGAGCTGACGCCGGTGAAGCGCGTTTCGGTCGGGAACTGGATCGAAGCGCGGTTGGTCATCCCGTCGATGTAGCGCAGGCGGGTCGACAGCGTGAGCTTGTCGATCTTCCATGCAGCGTTCAGTGTCGCCTTGAAGCGCGGGAAGCTGGTACCAAGCCCCGCACCGAAGTACGAAACGGTATCGGCATAGTCGAGCGTGATGCCCGGCAGTTCCTGCACCTTGTAGTCGATCAGGTAGTTCATGAACATGTCGAGGGCGATTTCCGATTCCTCACCCATGAACGGGGTCGGGATCTTGTACGCCAGTTGCATGTCGAGACCCGAAGTCTTGATGCCGCCGATGTTCTGCAGCAGGAAGTTCGAGTTCGAGTCCCCACCCAGCGAGGAGTCGACCGCGACGAACGACAGGTTCGAACCAGCGCGCACCACCGACGAGCAGTAGGGGTTGCTGGCGCTCAGCGCCGTGTTGAACGAGCCCTGGTAGCCATAGCAGGCGGCCAGGAACAGGTTGGTGTCGGGGCCAAAGATCGCATCGGAGATCTTGATGTTGTAGTAGTCGAGCGAGCCGACCAGACGCCCGATGTTGAACACGACACCAGCGGTGAACGCATCCGACTTTTCCGGCTTCAGGTTGGGGTTGCCGGCATAACCGAGGTTGACCTGCAGGCCCGGCGTGGCAACGAAGTTGGCAGGGCTGCCAACGCCGGTTGCAGCGCACAGAGCCGAAGCTGCGGTGCCGCCGTTCTTGCGGAACTCGGTCGTGATCGAGCAGGGATCGAACGCCTGCACGAACGACGCACCGCCGGAGAACAGTTCACCGAAGTTGGGCGCACGGACCGAACGCTGGTACGAACCGCGCAGGCGGACTTCGTCGATCGGGCTGTAGGACAGTTCGGCCTTGTAGGCGCTCGACCCGACCGGCTTGCCGTCGATCCCGTTCTGCACATCGTTGAAATCGCTGCGCGAATAACGATAGCCGAGCGAGAGCGAAAGGTCGCTGGTGATCGGAGCCAGAACTTCGCCGAACACGTCGAAGAAGTTGTTGGTGCCGTTGTCCGGGGTGGAGGTGTTGAAACCGGCGATCGGACCGGCCAGCGCGCCCGGATCGAAGGTGTAGGCGAAGCGGCGGCTTTCGACGCCCAGAACCACGCCAAGCGGGCCGCCCGGCAGGTCATAGAGGCTGCCCGAAACGAACGCCTGGGCGATCTGCTGGGTGAAGCGGGTGCGGGTGCGGCCCGTTTCATCGAGGAAGGCAACGCAGGCGGCCGAGATCGGCTGGATGCCGAACGGGTTGTAGCCACCGGCGCACAGGCTCTTGCCGCCATCGGGGGCTTCGAGCAGGCGCTGCAGGTTCTGCACGTTGACGTTGCCGGTCGCTTCGCGGTCGATCGTGGTGCGACCCCACGAATAGTACGCTTCATAGCGCCAGTTCGGGCTGATGTCGCCACGCAGACCGCCAAGGACCTGCATCACTTCGTTGTTGTAGTTCGACTGGCGCAGGCCGGTGCCGAGCGAGCGGATGCCCATGCGGAAGGCTTCGGTCGGACCCGAACCGACCAGCGATGCGTCATCGCCGGTGCGGGCCGCAAGCAGGGCGGCAAGATCGGCCGGGATGAACGGGTTGGTCACCGGCACGAGGCTGTTGGTCACGAACACGCCCGGCGTGACCAGGTTGGACGTGGCGAACGACGTGCCGCCCGGTGCCGAAGTGGCATAGATGCGGGTGCCGATCGGCGTCGGTGCCAGCGCGTTGGCCGACGAATATTCGGTGTACGACGCCTGCGTGAAGAACGTGGCGAACGGCGCGATTTCATAGTGGCCGCGCATGAACGCGGTCTTGCGCTCAAGCGGGTTCACCAGAAGGTTGATCGCGTCGAAGTTGTACGAATAGAAATCCGGGAAGAAGTTCTGGTTCGCACCGGCAGCGTCCGTACCATCGGCTGCGCCGCGGTAGTTGGAAACGTCCAGCGGGTTGTTGAACGTACCGCCGCCGAACAGCGTGCCGTCCGAATTGAAGTGCAGCTGGCTCAGGCCCGAAATCGGGGTCTGTGCGGCCGACACGCCATACTTGGCGAACAGCGCGTTGATCGCGCTCTGCGGGATGGCGCTGTTTTCGATCAGGCGGCCGACCGGCGGGGTGCCGGTGGTCGAGGTTGCCTGCGCGGCGAAGTCGCGCTGCGCCTTGATCAGGCCCTGGCGGTTCGAATATTCGGCCGAGAACGCGATGTTGCCGCGGCCGTCGTCGAAGTTGCCGCCGATGGTGCCGGAGAACTGGTATTCGCGGGCGTCGGTGCGCGACAGGTGGTTGACGTAGTTTGCGCGCAGGTCAAGACCCTGGAAGTTTTCCTTCAGGACGATGTTGACCACGCCGGCCACCGCGTCGGCGCCATAGGCTGCGCCGGCGCCGCCGGTCAGCACGTCGATGCGCGAGATCAGGGCCTGCGGAATGGTGTTGAGGTCAACCGTCTGGTCCGATGCCGAAACCATCGCGCGACGGCCGTTGATCAGGACAAGGTTGCGGTTCGAACCCAGGCCGCGAAGGTCGATGTTAGCCTGGCCGGCGTTGCCGGGGTTGTTCGACGTGGACGTGCCGGCCGGGTTAACCTGCGGCAGCGTGTTGAGGTAGGTGTCGAGCGTGATGTCGCCGTTGGCGACGGTCTGTTCGCCGGTGACGACCGCGATCGGGCTGGACGAATCGAGGTTCGGGCGCGCGATGCGCGAACCGGTGACGATGATCGATTCCGAACCGGCGTCGTCCGCTTCCGCTTCCTGCGCGAACGAGGGCATCGAGATCAGCGCCACGCCAAGCGCGAGCGATGCCGTGCTTGCCCGCAGGGCAAATGGGTTGATGTTTTTCACGTTGTCAGTCCCTTTGTTTTGGGTTGGTCTGGCCTGCCCAATATCTTTGTCCGAATCCTTCTGGCGGGAAGGGAGCACAGGGCGCCCTTTGCAAAAGGTTTCCGATGGGACCGTCTGAAAGATTTTTGCGCCGTGTTGGAAGGGATATTCATCGAAGCGCAACAATTCGGGACTGAAGTGTGGCAAATCTGGCACAGGCAATTTTGCCGGTGTTAACGATACCCTCTACTGAAATTGCAGCAGAAAATTGCCGGAACCTGCCTCAAGGTGCAGGATAGAGCATTTGGGTTACACAAGGTATCAATTGTAATGAAAGCTTGGGTGCCGTAGCGGAAAGTCACGCTGCGCCGGGCAGAAACAGCAGCGGATCGAGCCGTGAATCGCGCCACTTGATCGACCAGTGCAGGTGCGGCCCGGTGGCCCGCCCGGTGTGGCCGATGCGGCCGATCACCTGCCCCTGCTTCACCGCTTCGCCTTCGCGCACCAGCAGCGCCGAACAGTGCAGGAACGCGCTGTTCAGCCCCATGCCGTGGTCGATCATCAGCAGATGGCCCTCCAGGCTGAACGGCGTGTCGGCGGCCAGGATCACCGTGCCATCGGCCGGGGCAAGGATCGGCGCGCCTTCGCCGCCCGCAATGTCCATGCCCGAATGATAGGCGGCCGGTTCCCCGCGATAGACCCGTTGCGATCCGAACCGGCCGGAGATACGCCCGGCGGCGGGGCGCACGAACGCCTGCCGCCAGCCTTGCGCCCCGGTATCCATCGCCCGCGCGGCGCCGATCCGCGCCAGTTCCGTCCGGCGCAGGCGCATGTAGTCTTCGCTGGCCATGCCGCCGGGGCGGCGGGCGATGTTGATATTCTCGATCTGCCACGCACGCGGCGCCACCGCCAGATCGCGCGCGAAGCTTGCGCCGCCGGGGAGCTGCGCCAGCAGTTGCGCGGTCGGCCCGGCGTCGCGGTCGAACGCGATGAGGAACTGCCCGTCGGCGGCAAACGGCACCGCGCGCCCGTCAAGCGACAGCGCGCCGACCCCGGCCTGCACTTTCCCGCGCAGCCAGCCGCCCTGCGTCAGCCGCCCGCCGGGCTGGAGCGTGATGGCTG
>FWWL01000370.1_pt1 | contig 89667 bp, 90 predicted proteins | sample 2228331 | NCBI WGS metagenome assembly FWWL01 (sample SAMEA103939775, study PRJEB20133) | metagenome | reverse complement strand
CCTTGCTAACGCAATATAAAGATTCCGGGGAAAGTTTCTTTCTCTGGTCGAGCTTCTTCGATCCGCATCCGCCTTATTTAGTACCGGAGCCATGGGACACGATGTATAATCCTGCTCAGCTCACAATACCCAAGGCAACACCAGGGGAGCATGAGAAGAACCCTCCGCATTTCAAGATGACACAACAAGCAGACCCGGACTTCTCCACTTATAAAGAGACCGGATTCGGCATACACGGCTACCATTCGCATCTCAAATTCACGGACGAGGAACACAAGCAACTGGTCGCAACTTACTATGCCATGACCAGCTTAATGGATAAGTACATTGGGTCCATCTTGACTAAGCTGGATGAGCTTGGACTTGCGGACAACACCATTGTCGTCTTTACTACGGATCATGGTCATTTCTTCGGGCAGCATGGATTGCAGGCCAAAGGCGGGTTCCATTATGAGGAATTGATCAAACTCCCCTTCATCGTCCGTTATCCCGGCCATGTGCCAGCGGGGATCACTTCTGATTCCATACAGTCTTTGGTGGATCTTGCACCGACGTTTCTTAGCTTTGCAGGGCTGCCTATCCCAGGCAGCATGACGGGTGTAGATCAGAGCAAGGTGTGGTTAGGCACACAAAGTGAAGCGCGCGACCACGCTATCTGCGAGTTTCGTCATGAGCCAACTACGATTCACCAGAAAACTTACGTCAATAAGCGATACAAGCTTACCGTTTACTATAACCAGACATATGGTGAATTGTTCGATCTGCAGGAAGATCCAGGAGAGCTCAATAATCTATGGGATGATGCCGACTCAGCTGAGCTCAAATCAGACCTGCTGCTCAAGTTCATGTGGGCGGAGCTTGGCAAGGAGGCTATGCCGATGCCTCGAATATGGGGGGCCTAACAGTAGGGAATTTCAACGAAGAAAAGATACATGATTATAACCAAAAAATCTGTAGTTACATGGATAATAACGAGATAAAATTAGGATGTACTTAACTGAATGGGTTAACTCCAGGAGGAATTCAATGTTATTTTTAAAGGAAATAACTCGTCAGAACTGGTTCAGCTGTACAATGGGGTTTGAAATTATTAGTTCCGATGAAGCAATCACGCATAGTTTAAAGTTATGAATCTCCTGTTTGCGAAGGTAAAGAGCATTCGGAATCCATACAAGCACGGGCAGGCTGCCATTGTCGGCAGCCTGCCCGTGCTGTTTGAGAAAATCAATTTTTCTTTCGCGCTTCATAGACGAATTTCTGATGCCCATTAGTTGGCTTTTTGCCGTACTCGAAATCAGCCGAAACCACAACATCAGTAAAGCCGATGTTTTCTAAAATTAACTTAAATTCTTCAACACCGTACCAGCGTATGCCAACTCGTTGCAATTCCGTTTGAATTAGCGCTCCATTACGCCACTTTTCATACTTCAAATAGGACACTTTATATTGGTTGAATAAATCAGCCTCAACTAGCTTGCCTTCCATTGTAATGATATCCCCGTTCGGACAATGGACTGTGGATGTCCCGCCGAACTGACCAACCTCAAAGTTGGTATCGGGCAGGAAAAGATCAAGAAGAAGACGTCCACCCAGTTGAAGATGATCATACAGACATCTTAAAGCGTTAAGTGATTCCTCTCGGTTCTCAATTAATAAAAAGGAACCGCCTGGAATAATGATAGCCTCGTATTGGTTCGGTAAAGAAAGTTCCTGTAAACTTGATTCGAAAAGGTTCGTTTTAAGTCCGCGCTCTTCACAACGTTGTCGACAAGAAGCTAACATTTCGGGAGAATAATCAACACCATCTACATTTAGACCAGCTTCAAGCAGGGGTATAATAACGCGTCCAGACCCTACCATGGCTTCCAGAATACGTCCCTCACAATATTTAAGCCTTTCAAGATAGTATTCCAGATCACCGTTGAAAGATTGGCCGATTTTTTTCGTAAGGTCATAGACCTGTGTGCATAGTTCTCCATAATAGCTAAATGACATACATTTTCCCCTCCGTTAATTCTATGAAAGGGATTCTTGAGATTTATCCCTTCCGTACCTTAATAATCGATGAGTTAAATGGTTTCATTTGCATGAGAATCACTCGCTTTCGTGTAAAGTTAATATAATTATAGGACTTATCCGGCTTCTGGTAAACCTTGATAAATTTTGAACAGGATGAATCATCAACACTTATTTGAAGGGAGAGCACCATGGATAGTTACACCAACTGTCGCATTGCCGGTGTACCGTGCATACAACTAACTCCATCCTTTAAACCTATGGGGACTGTTGTTTTGTATCACGGATGGGCATCGAATATAGAAAATTATTTGTTCTTTGCTTCATTGATATCTGACTGGGGATACAAGGTCCTTGTGCCAGAATTACCGTATCATGGGGAACGGGGAAAACTTAACTATTCAGACACTTCAGTACTACAACACTTTTTTTGGATAGTCGTTATACAAGCGCTTAAGGAAGCAGAGGCCATTGTGTCTGAGTTGTCTACAACTGATGAGCATATCGGAATTGTTGGACATTCAACGGGAGGTTTTATAGCCGCAGGCGCTTTTTCAAGAATATGTCGCGTACAATCAGTGATCGTTATGAACGGCTCTTGTGCTTGGGTTAAATGTGAGGAGTTGTTCCGTGAAAAGGATGGAAGAAATGCTATGAGTGCAAACGATAGGATTTCTCTAGAAGAGTATGACCCTGTGACACATTTAAATTTTATTGGCAAAAGGGCACTGCTATTGCTGCATGGCAAGGCAGATAATACGATCCCTATCGAGAGCCAAAGATACTTTATGAATGAAATGTCGTCACACCATATATCTTCTGAGCATGTGCAATTAGTGGAATATTCTGAGGTGAACCATCAAGTTACAATTGGAATGTTGCAGAAATCCAAGGAATGGCTTGATAAACATTTGGGTATTAAGAGACCCAAGTAGTAACTATTTTTCAGCTAATTTCGTTACTACTCAGGCCCTACCTCTAATGCTTAACCTTGCAAACTTTCATAAGCCCGAGCGAACGCTGTCGCCATACTCTGATCAATCCCGGCCTTCAAGCTTCCCTTGAGCCCATATTCCACTGCGGAGCCTTCTGCTTCATAACCGCCCTCCGCGATGATCTTATCATCCGGGATGTAAGCCGTCGCGTCAGCGTATCCGAAGAACATCAAGGTGATGTTCGGGAACAACTGCTCAAGCTTTTGCTTCACTTCATAGCAAGGTTCCCCACCCATATAGGCAATATATAGATTCCTGCTCAAACGCACCAAGCCTGCTGGCAGCGGGATATGATCTTCCATCTCATCATAATTCCGCAGCACCTTATTCGCCATACCAACAAGCCCTGGCCTGGAAGCAGGATCGCTCGCAATATCGGCGAAGTGCTGCTTAGGATAAGGATCAAGCTCGAGCCGGATATTGAATTGACGCGCTGCCAGGTCTAGTACCACTGGCCTTAAAGCCCCTGGTGTTGAGCATAATCCTTTAATACGAATCGTAACAGAGGCTGCCATCTCATTGACTTCATCATAAGTGCAAGTAATGAACGAACCACCGTAAGCGGTAGCCTTTGGCCTGCTATTCCCTCCCGCCCCTTGGAAAAAGATGCCCATCGCTCCGAAGTACTCCGTCTCCAACAAGTGGCAAATACGGCCTGGGAAATCTCCTGACAAATATAAGGTATCCCTTACCGTTACAGGATGGCATGCATAATTGAATAAAATTACTTTTGTCCGACCATTGGCATCCAATACCCGCAAGACGTGTATGCGATCATCCTTTTCACCTTCGGGATTAGGCTTATTCAGCATCTCGCCATTCACGAGCGTCCTGCGGTTGATATTCCAATCCCCGTCAACGCTGCCATGCTCCAATGTCCCTTCAAACAGGTTCACCATCGTACGCGCGATGCAGCTCTTGATTCGGGTGAACAGAAAAGCTTCATACTCTTCCGAATGCTGGCTCTCATCGTCGTAGCCCACAACAGCAGGTCCGCCATGCGTGTGGCTGTAGCTGAGAAATAGCTGATCGGGTGCAAGCTCGTACTGCTGTCCTACCCATTCCTGTAAATGGCGAGTCAATGAGTAATCATGGAAAAGCAGGTCCAAAGATACGAATAACAGCGGATTAGAGCCATCATCTACAAAAAGTGCCCGCACATACAAATCATCATGGATTCCTTGAAATGGTTTGTTGAAGAAGGTTCCGTATCCACCCATAAATGTGAGCTGATCCGGTGTCACGATATCTTTGGCTGCTCCAAAACGCATGTGCTGCTCCTCCTCACTATCACTTATGATGCACAGGTTGTCCAGGTATACGATCCGGCCAGTTGGCGACGCAAATGTACTCAAAGTCCTCAACTGAAATACAGGTTGCCTGGTGCTCCACATCTCTTGGGATATAGACAACATCGCCGAATCCTACCTCTTGAACGGTATCTCCTAATCTCAAGCTTGCGCGTCCGCCCATAATAATGTATACCTCTTCTTCATCGTCATGATTGCCGACTGTTGTCGATTGGTTTGTTTTCAGACGCACGTAGTTGCTGGAAATGGTCTCGGCCTCATGTTCTTCCAGAAAGGTTACCCCTTCTCCTTCATACCCTGCCAGCTCGGAAAGCTTTTTGACAAATGCTTGATGCATCGGTTGTTCCTCCAATTAATGTGGATTTAGTTGACTGCAACCTGAGTATAGCGTGATCCATAACGATGGAATACCCGACTTGAAGACATCAATCTCTGAAACATGTCTCATTAGCATCAATTCTGTTGCTGCTGATGCAAATGACCTGATCAATCGCTTGTCACTCCTCTAATTGCTCTACTATAATGGATGTAAATGAAGCTGCCTAAAGGCGAGAAGGTGACTGTATTGAACAGCTTTAATTCAGAAAACTATAACATCAGAACCCGAATCGGCTCTTTGCTTTTCGATATTTATCTGGACGATACATTCCTGTCCGCCCATGCCCCCCATCGCTCTAATCGGCATAACCACTCCATGATGGAGATTCATTTTATCGTGTCAGGCAAGGGTGTTCTGGTGCTGAACCGAGAGAAAATAACGTTGAAGCCCAACCACTATTATGTCATCCCTGCTGGAGTGTATCATGCTATTCTTGCGGGTACGGATAAACTGGAGCCCTTATGCAAATATACGTTTCGCTTCGAATATATAGAATTGAAGGTAACGGAATCGTACTATCCCGCAAGCGAGATCGAATCCTTGAGAACTTCCCTCTGCAATATCCAATATAGCGAAGCAGCGGACCATGACGGTAACCTATCACTGCTGCAACAAATCATTCATGAACTTGAGACCCGTCCACTAGGGTATTACGCCAAGCTTCAAGCTTATTTCAACCAAATTCTAATCCATGTGCTGCGATCCAATACGTCCTTACAGACGAGTGCTTACCATATCCCGAACCGAATCAGCGATGATCAGCGCAGTCATGTGATCGATACGTTCTTCGACCAGTATAATACGAATCTGACATTAGAGGACCTGGCCGACCAGCTTCACCTCAGCACCCGCCAAACGAATCGAATCATCAGGCAGCTGTACAACACGACCTTTCGTGACAAATTGGCAGATATTCGAATTGAGGAAGCCAAGGACAGGCTGCGGAACACCAATGATTCCGTTACTTTAATCTCAGAGCAGCTTGGCTTTGCCTCGCAATCCTTCTTCAGTACTTTGTTTAAGCGAAAAACAGGAATGACTCCCCTCAATTACCGTAAAAATAAAATTCCCGCCAATTCGACTCCATCCTAGCTTGGAATCGATCTGTCGGGAATTTATTCATTTGGAGCTTTGTGATGCGCCGCACATCATCTTGATCAAACCGGGTCCGGCATTGGGCTCGCTCTCGTGCAAAATATTAGATATGGATATTACTTCCATGCCTCCATTAAACGATCCAATGCTTGAGCTCTGTGACTGATGGCATTCTTCTCTTCCATAGTTAACTGCGCCATCGTCTTCCCGTATGAGGGGACGAAGAACAGCGGATCATACCCAAAGCCGTTCTCGCCAAGCGGCGTATCGATGATCCATCCGTCGCTTGCACCCTCAGCGTGCAGTGTCTCGCCGCTCGCGGGGTCGTGCACCGCGAGCGCGCACACGAAGCGCGCCGCGCTCAGCGCTCGCGCGCCCGCAGCAGCTAGCGCCTGCGCCGCCAAGAGATCGCCAGCCTCAGCTGGCGATCCCTTGGCGCTTGGCGCGCGCTGCACGCTCGGCTCGCCGCGCTCGTCCGACGCCTCCGGCGACAACCGCAAGCCCTGCAGCTCCTGCAGCAGCTTGCGGTTGTTCGCCGTGTCGTCGGACGGCTCGCCGGCGTAGCGCGCCGAGTAGACGCCGGGTGCTCCGCCGAGTGCGTCGACGCACAGGCCCGAGTCGTCGGCCAGCACCGGCAGGCCGAGCGCCTTCGCGATCGTGACGGCCTTCTTCTCGGCGTTGGCCGCGAAGGTGTCGCCATCCTCGACCACGTCAGGCATCGCGTCGTAGTCGGCGAGGCTCCGAACCGTCAAGCCCAGCTGGCCGAATCGATGGGCGAACTCCCTCACCTTGCCTGCATTGCGAGTCGCGATAACGAGTACACCCCCGTCAAGACTGAGCCGCATATTTGCCCCCGCCTACAATCGCAACAATCGGACCAAGCACTTCTTTTTGCTTCTCAATCATTTGACCGATACCTAGTTCGGCCAAAGCCAGCAGCTCATTTAACTCTTCGCGCGTGAACGGAGCTTCTTCCCCCGTACCTTGCACCTCTACAAACTTTCCTTGTCCAGTCATCACAACATTCATATCAACCTTAGCTTGGGAATCCTCGATATAATTAAGATCCAGACATGCTTTTTCCTGAATTACACCAACACTGATGGAAGCCAGAAAATCAGTGATCGGAGAGGCCTTCAGCTTCTTCTCCAACATCAACTTGTTCACCGCAAAACAAAGAGCAACAAAAGCACCCGTAATCGAGGTTGTCCTTGTACCGCCGTCTGCCTGTATAACATCACAGTCAATCGTAATTGTCCGCTCTCCTAATGCATCCAATTGAATAACAGAACGCAATGCGCGTCCGATCAAACGTTGAATCTCCATGGTGCGTCCGCCGAGCTTGCCTTTGGCTGATTCCCGTTGATTCCGAACTTGAGTGGCTCGCGGCAGCATCGAATATTCTGCGTTGATCCAGCCCTTGCCTTGTCCTTTCATAAAAGGCGGTACCTTCTCCTCGATTGAAGCCGTGCAGATCACTTTGGTATCGCCTACTTCAATCAGGACTGATCCTTCTGCATACTTAATATAATTGGGGGTAATCGCGATTGTACGCGGCTCCGAATAGTCTCTTCCGTCTGATCTCATTGTGTAATTCCTCCATCTTAGTTCCATACAACCTTGTTTATTGTACGCTTAATCCCCTCATTTTACCAAAGTCCAACACGAAAAGCATTATTCCCAGTTAAAACTTGAGGTAAGGTCCTCGGCGGTTGTATTCAAGAGGCTCTTATTCATCCAAACATTCGCTCAAAAAAGCAGGCCGATATCCGTTTTCTGAAGCCCATTTCACTGCCGTCTCGAGCTTCTCCTTAAAATCGGGCTGATAAGCCAGGTAGTCCTGGTAAAAGTATTGCTCATGAACCATCAGCTCCAGGAATCCCGCCTCGTGCGGATTCGCCCGAAGTCGCTCCAAATTTGGGACGATCTCTTCTTTTTTCGTCTGGTCCAATACCATATCAATTTTGGAGAAAACAATATCTTCACTATGATCCTTCCAGAAATCCCGTTTGTTCAAATGCTCAATGCGGGATTTGTCCAAATAATAGGACACGGAAGGCTTATCCCCTGCAAACTTGAAATATCCTGCCAGTGCGCGAAAGCCGAATTGACGCAATGCCCTGCATCCTTCGCGAGTCGCTTCGCCCCAATGGATGGTCGTGCCGGTATCGAGCAATTCCTCTCCTGCAAAACGAACAATCTCGCGAGTCACTTGTTCGCAATCCCGCATTATTTCCCCAGGCAGAGCATTCTTGTACGGCATACTAGGTTGCTCCTGCAGGGAGTGGAACGTCAGACGCAGCCAATGCGACTGAGCCTTCCATTCCTCCTTGAACTTGTCGGGCATCTGCGACAGATTGAACCCGTCGGTCTCATAAAAGAGGTTGAGATGCACCTTCGTCCCGTACTTGTCATTTAGCTCTTTATAAACGTTCAAGTACGGATTATCAAAAATTGAGCGGTATGAGCCGCTGTTTGCCGCAATATCCCGCAAAAACCAAATGTTGTCATCTACCGATAACCTGTATTTGTTAGTGGCATTTTTCAGCCAATACACCGTTACATTCTCGTTATAGCCGGTTATATTGTCTACGATTGTGATTGTATTCCGATAATCGGCTAACCCGATTTCCGCGGTATATCCGTCATCGGCTCGCTCAGCTATTTTCCCGTTTACAGTCATCCTGCTTCCTTCCGGACCCGCTATTAGGACCTGAATATACAAGCGCTCGTCTCGGATGCAGCCATCGAATTCATTCAGCATGTCACCGTCCAATGGAAACAGCAGCACCGAAGCTTCATTTGTTTGACGCCCCTCAATCATGACATCGACTCCTTATATATAATATGGATGAATTTCCCTATGAGTAAGAGTATACAACATGTTCCCGATCCCATCATGTTAAAAATGCAGCTTTGACGACAATCCAAGAGCGATCTTCCTGCCACAGTCAAAGAGCCCGCCTCCCATAAGGAAACGAGCTCTTTTCTAATGTTCTCCTACTCTCGCCTGGTCCTCTATCTACATCTTAATTGCATTGACATTCGTCGGTTTCATAACCGGCTTATTGTAGCTCTGATTGTCCGTCGAGGTTACAGTAGCATTCCCGTTCACCTTGATCTGGACCTTCGAGACACCCGCATTCTCCGTCAACGATAGTACAACAGATTCAATTCCAGCACTTGGAGCTTTCTTATGCGCACCTAATAACTTGTCGGTGAAGTTAACGGACATGACACCATCCACGGTCTCAAGCTTAGGCAGCTCCAGCGTTGGTGCAAGCACAGATTGAAGCTTGGACTTGGCGGTTGGTCCCAGGATAAGCTGTTCCATTACCGCTTTAGCTTTGTCGTCTGTTCGTTTCACCATCCGAGTGACGGGAACGTAGTACTTGGTCTTATCCGTAGTTTCACTTTGGAAATACAACGTGACTGGAGTTGATTGCCCGAATTCTGCGCCTTCTGCACGTTCTATATTGATGCCCATCGCCCGCGAAAGCTTCCCGTCAAGCGGCGTGCCTCCATTCGGCATTTCTTTCAGTACCTTGCCATCCATTAAGATCTGTACATTCTCCACACCCTCGAAGCTGGTTAATGTCCATGTTATCGCTTCAAGAATTTTGCGTTCATCCTGTACCGCGTAATTTTTGAACTCTTTGGAGAAATCGACCGTGGCGGTCTTATCCCTAATATCCAGCGGTTTAATTACAGTACCCTTCGGTAGAACAGCTGTGAAATCTTTGGGCAGCTGGCCCTTCGAAACACCATCCTCAACCATGAACTCCAATGATTTTTGGGCAATCCCGACTACCTTGGGCACGTTCATAGTAACTGGTGCGATAAAGCCGTTACGGTCTTTCAGGTACAATGTGACTGCTTGCGTCGATCCTTGAACAGTTGCGCTTACGCTTAGGGCATCCCCCCGTGAATCCGTACTAGCAACGTTTTGCGGCGGGTCGATTTCACTTGATTTCAGCAGGGAACATCCGGAAGTTAGCAGAACAGTTACTCCTGCAATGGCTCCCCATTTCATCCAGTAGCTCGGCTTCATTGGAATCCTCCTTATGGTTTCTTTAGGACTAGGTACTACTATGTATACGAGCCTTCTGCCGATTTATAACTACTTTTTGTCCCATTTTGAGTCCGAGCTTTATATAGGTTGTCCAATCTGAGACCTGTGTGTCGTCCGCTGAACAGAATGGAATTGGATAATTTTGAACGTAACATGTTATGCTTGTATATGAGGTATTAGAAAAGGATTAGAACTGGGGGTATCAGGGTGGAGAAATACAGTTTGAACAGTCAAAAGGTATCGGATGCGACGCAAGCCTGGTTATTAGAGCGAGGCGTCCATAGGGAAGAGATCGGAGAGCTGGTGATGTTCCTACAGCAGCCTTATTTCCCGAATTTGACACTGGAAGAATGTCTGATTTCAGTAGATGCGGTCTTGTCGAAGCGCGAGGTTCAGAACGCCATTTTAACCGGTATCCAGCTCGATATGCTCGCTGCAGAAGGCAAGCTGCTGCCCCCGCTTCAAGAAATGATCGAGAATGATGAGGGCTTATACGGCTGTGATGAGATATTAGCTTTGTCTATCGTCAATGTTTACGGCAGCATTGGTTTTACGAACTTTGGCTATATAGACAAGCTCAAGCCGGGGATCCTGAAACGGTTGAACGATAAGTCAACTGGGGAGACTCATACGTTTCTAGACGATATAGTTGGCGCAATCGCGGCGGCGGCGAGCAGCAGGATCGCACACCGGAAACAAGCCGAGAAGGAAACAGAGTTGGAAGCAAAAGGAAAAGAGCTGCCTTAACTTTGGTCCACAATCACAACGTCCCCCAGTGACAATCACTGGGGGACGTTGCGGCTAATGCAGATCCTTATGTTGAATGTGCCTGGTTTCCACTTGTATGGTCGTGTGGGTAATGTTAAACCTGTTAGCCAAAACTTCAATGGCTGCCTGCAAAACCTGCTGGTTGTCTGCACCCTCACCAATAAGCAGATGGCAGCTAAAAGCATCCATCCCAGATGTCAGAGACCAAATATGCAGATCATGTACATTATCTACACCCTCTATGCTCAGCAGTGCTTCCTGAACTTTGCTTTGATCTATTCTGTGCGGCGTGCCCTCCATCAAAATGTGCACGGAATGGGAGAGTACTCCCCAAGCTCCCTTCAGAATAAGCACAGCTACCAGTACGCTTATTATAGGATCTGCAATATACCAACCGAATGCATACATGATAAGACCAGCAGCAATCGCTCCAAGTGACCCGAGCGCATCACCAATTACATGCAAATATGCGCTCCTCAGGTTGATGTTGTCTTTTACATTGCCCTTTTGAATGAGTGACCATGCGCTTACTATATTGGCAAACAAGCCTATAAGCGCAATGAGGATCATTCCTCCACTGTTCACTTCTGGCGGCGCCTGCAATCGTCCGATCGCTTCCCAAATAATGAAGCCGGATACTCCCACTAGGGTTATCCCATTAACGAGAGCGGCGAGTATCTCGAAGCGGTAGTATCCATAGGTTTTGTCTGGTGACGGCGGCTTGGCGGCGAAACCTACAGCTAGTAAGCTGAGCAGCAAGGAAGCCGTGTCGCTTAACATATGGCCGCTGTCGGATAAAAGGGCCAAGCTGCCCGTTATCCATCCTCCGATGAATTCTACAAGCATGATGGTTGCTGTAATGATCAGGGCAATCGTTAAACCTTTGCGGGTCCCATCTGAGCCATGGTGATGATGGTGGTGGCCGTGGCCGTGGCTATGATCGTGATCGTGATTATGGTCATGATCATGGCCATGACTGTGATCATGATGATCACAAGAATGATTGCTCTTTGCACTAAGCTTGTTATTTAATTGAGAATCGTTTGTAGTCATGTTGGGTTACACCTCCGATAAATCTCACTATCATTATGTATGCATCAGAGCAAATGTATGTGGCATCAAATTTATAATATATGAATACTTGCTCATATATTCGTTATAATCCAATTCACACCTTTTGTCAATCACTAGAAACAGTTGGAGCTATTACGAACCCTCATTATGCCTTCCATTTACCTTATCATCCCTTTATAATATTCTTCATGTGAACAACGGACCCGACTTTTCTGAGAGGGGAAAGTCAAGACTAACGAATTGGATTTGGAGGGTTATTGGTTTGAAACTACAATTAAATAAATTAAGTGCTAGTACCATACGATCGGACGTGTTATCCGGAATTACGGTGGCGCTTGCTCTAATTCCAGAGGCAATCGCTTTCTCTATCATCGCAGGTGTAGATCCGATGGTCGGTCTGTATGCTTCTTTCAGCATCGCTGTCATTATCGCGATCGTAGGCGGTCGACCAGCTATGATATCGGCAGCGAGTGGGCGTTATGTTCATGGTTTCCATCGGGACTTTTGATTGGTCGTCTGTAACCGGCCTTGACAAGCTGCCGAGAGCGGATGCCTTTGTTATGATCGTCACGGTAGGGACAGTTGTGGCTACCCATGACCTGTCGAAAGGTGTTCTGGCTGGTGTATTACTAAGCGCCTTATTTTTTGCATGGAAAATAGCCCGTATCCAAGTATCTCCTTACTTGCAAAACGGAATCAAAACATATCGCATCACAGGGCAATTGTTTTTCGGGACCGTATCTTATTTTCAAAAAGCATTTACGTACATGGACGATCCAGACGCAGTGATTATCGATCTATCCGCTTCTCATGTATGGGATCAATCCGCTGTTAACGCAATAGGCAAAGTGATCGTTAAATATAAACAGCTGGGAAAGACGGTACAAATCGAAGGATTAAACGAGGAGAGCAAGCTGCTTATCGAAAAGATGGGAATGAGCATGCTTCAAGGGCATTAAGCGAACCTATGAAATGCTCCATACGATACTCTAGAAAGTCAATTCGGTGTGACAACCTCCTGATAATTCAAAAAGTCTGGCGGTGCATCCACCATTGGGCGAGCAATAGGTACCTCTCAGGCACCTATTGCTCTATTTTGCCCCTCCTGACGGATGCTCCTAGCAACACTTCTCCTGCTGTATAGCGAATTTCCGCTCTACAGCTTTACCAGAACAAAAAGCCGTAGACCCAAGGTCTACGGCTCTCCAAGCTAAGCATGCGATATTCGGGGCATCGGCATCGGTTCTTTGCCCAATTCCGCCCATATATATTTCATTAACAATTCCGACTTCAGCTTGCCGTATCGTTCATCATCCCATACATTCCGCACTTCGCCCGGATCCTCCTGCAGATCGAACAATTCCCCGTAACTCTGGTTGAAATATACCGTAATTTTGTACCGCTCGTTCACATAGGTTTTCTGATGAATGGTCGTCGGCTCGTGCCGGAACTCGCAAATAATATGACCCCTCGCCGCTCTTCTTATATTAGTATTACCCCAGAACAAACCGATTTCTTAACGAGAAAGTGTCCCCTGGCTTCACGTCAATAATCATCTGCTTGCCTGCATACGGTTGTGTTGATTTCCCCTGCTGCACTCGAGCTTTTTCTGCACCTCGCCAGCCTTCTTCCCCGCGGAACAAGGTAACGTCTGCCTTGAAGGTCAACACATTATCTTCCAGCTTCGGTTCCCTGATGTAATAGGGGGATGGCTTTTTGTAGGTGTCTGCATCGACGAATCCTACACAATCCTTGATCTGCGCAAGCGCCGGCCAGTCTCCCTCCAGTCTGATGGAGATCAGGCGTTGCTCTGCATCCACATGGATTACGGAGCCTTGCCAATTGACATGGCTTCGCTCCTGCTTCCACTCCCCTGAGGCGGCTACTGTGAAGCCAAGCGCTTCTGCCTGCAACAGCTCATCTCCACGATACCTTAGAAACAGCGCCTTAGCATCTGTCGTATGCATTACGCCTGCCTCATCGCGAAAACGGACTATACGGCCTTCTTCCTGAACGGAAATCAACAAATCACGAACACCATCGGGATGATTCACGCATATTCCAACCGTTGGAAATCCACTTGCATTTTCATTTCCACTTTTCACGACCCCCTTTTCATCCATCCCCTCTACGCGTTCCAGAGAATATATGGATTGCAAGAATGGAGCGCCTTCGAACGGCTCCATAATGGTCGTAAACATTGCTTTATGCTGCTCCGCATCCGCATTCTCATCTCTGAGCAGGACGTAACTATCCCACGCGGACTTTCTCATTTCCTGACCGCCCTTTTCACCAAGGCAGGTGATTAGCTCACGAGGCTTATTACTTAAGGCTGTGATCTTCAGGCCGTTACTGCCATACGGATAGGTCCAGGATACCTTGTCATCGACCTTGGCTGTACGTACATCCTTCATCCAGCCGTAACCTGGCTCACTGTACAAGGGAACATCCGCTCCTGCCAGCGTACCCGTCATAGAAGTCCATTCTTTAACACCTTCAAAAACTATGTCGTCCATCTGAACGTCTAATCCGTGTGTATTGTAGTCAAATCGAGTTCCGTTGGACACATTGAACTGATCGAACACATAGGCGTTCTCCCCATCTGGAGCCTGAATCAGCCAACTCCATCTCTCATAATGGCTGCCTGGGTGAGCTTCTGTACTCTCTAATCCTGCAAGTTGGATAGATGTGCCTTCATAGTGCTCGAGCTGGATTGAGCTCGATGGCGCCTGATTACGACCATCGATGAGCACGACATTACATGAAGCAGAATGAAGCTCCCATTGTGTGATTTTGGGACCGATCCAGATGTACGGATAATGACCGCCGTGTGCCAGCATATGAATTCCATATGCGCCGATCCACAGTCCCAGCTTATCCCCATGACAGTGAGGAAGCGTTGGTTGTCCGTACAGGACGACATGCTTCATATTATGCGCGGACGTACCTGTCCTCAGAATACTGATCTCGGAGTCCTCCATAAGGTAAGAAGGCTGAACAACACTTTGCTCTGCTCGGTAAGGGGCTAGTTCCTCCTCGGACAGAGCGTTGGCCAGAAGCAGAAGAGAGCTCGCTATTCCTCTTCCGCTGCGCATGCAAGCCTCTACTCTCATAGTGTTAAGCTCTTCTGCAGTATAGAGAGCGAGAGCAGGTCCAATGACCTCTCTTGCGGAAGGCATTCGTCTGAATACGGACTCACTCAAGGATAAATATGGAGTTACGCCCCGTTTTCGCATGTCAGAAACAGGTTGGAGGTTATCCACGGTCGTATCTCCAAAGGATGCAGATAAACTCCCGTTTTTGTATTTGTAATAGACGGCGATCGCTTCTTTAATCCCGAATCTGGAATCCTCGAACAAATTAAGCGGCTCTTGGAAATATTGATCATCTTGGAACAAATAAGCCCAGTCCGGATATCTCATCATAGCAGCCGACATGCCCTCTACGTACTGGGAAGAATCATATGCATATTTGCCATCCCGGTAATAGCCATTCTTCAACTTGGAGAACAGACTGAATTTAGAGTCAAGCAAAATGTTATGTAAAAGCTCCCCGTTCTGGATGAGTGCCGCTGTCTCTACCTCCAGCTCTAACAGCCGCATGGACCAATCGCTTGCACCGCTTCGCTCCAGCTCGCAAGCATAAATAATATAAGGAACCATCTCTTGTTCAACCGCTCTTCTCAGATCAAAAGGCTGCTGCCGCTTCTTGTTCTCAGCATCAGGCTGGCAAGCAAAGAATGCTTTCAATTCACTATGAAAGAGATCAATATCGTCAAAGATCAGATCGTACGCTTCCAGCAAATTTTTCTTCCATTCTGTTCCCGTTGTGGACGGCTCAGCAATATGAACGGTATCGGAATAACTGCCGTCGTGATACCCGCCATTCATATAAGGATACAACTCCGCTATTCTGCCGATCAGGATTGCCGCTTTGTACGCGTATAGAATATCACCTGTTAAGGAATACGCATTAGCCAGATTAGGAATGGCTCCTGAATAACGCAGTCCGGTTGTATCCGGAACAACATTCCGATCCGTAATGGTAGGGCAATAAGGGGCAGCCATTGCAATACCAAGCCGATATTGACGGTAAGCAGCCACTAACATGCAGCGGGTATATGGATTCGCGAAGCCTTCAGGCAGCAAGAATCCCGAGCCGTCATCCTCGACAACAACCTCTTCCCCCGTCTTGGGATTGATAAGCCGTTTGCCCGGATACCACCATTCTCCAGTCTCTTCGTTATAAAAGCGATACGGTGTTTCGATACATGTCTTGAGTGTAGAACGATTCCCGCCCGTTAACGGATCACCGAAGAATTGGCTTGGTGTCATCGCTCTCGGATTGCCAGGAAGAATGAAATCAAACAACTCTTGATCTGATTTTAATGCCCAATAATTCGCTGCCTCAATAGTCCGTTCCGCAATCTGCGCTCCCCATTCGGTGTGGTGGGCGTGGAATCTGGCTCGATCGAGGTCCTCCTTCTTCAAACGCAAAGAAAGCCCGGTTTTCTTGGCACGGACATGTTTCATTATTTCTTGCGGCAGCTTCTGTTTCTCCCACTTCGTATAATAGGCGCGGCTGTCTGCTGAGGCTTCCTCCACTAGCGCGTCGATCTCTTCCGAAGTGAGATCCTTCACGAAGATCAGATCGCCCACCCCCTGCAGACAATGTACAGCCAACTCACCCGGAAGCCCCGACCATTTGAACCAAGTGCGTGCCACTTTGCTCATTCGCATCACGTTAAGCCCAACGTATCTTCTGTTCTGCTCTTCCTTGTATACAAGATTTAGCGGGATTCGGAGTGTGCATTCCCACAAATCGTTCTCAAAGGTAGAATTTCCGGTGACTCCTTCTACAGTTGATAAATGAATAATGTCATATTCCATCGTTTCCGCTCTCACTTCGCCATTACCATCCACTGTAATCTGCACCAGATTATGCGGTCTTCTGCCGGAATGGTCCGGGTCGAAATTCAAGCGAATGTACTCGTTGTCCAGATCTGCCTCATAGCTGCGAATTTGTATAAACAGCGTATCCTGACAAGTATAGGCTGCGAATTCCATTCGTTTCTGTGCTGGATTCATCGAATCCCCTTCTGTAAAGTCTCCTGTATAAGACAGGTGTTCAAACGAATCTGCTTCTGGCACCAGATAGGTTGGATAAAGTGGCCGCATCGGTTATTGTACCCTCCTGATCATATTGGAGTTATATTCCCTATATGTACACTGAAATCAAGAAAGGATGATCCTGTGCCAACTGCGGCTCGAACCATCCTCTCCCTCTTAATTGCAGACTATACTTCGTTCCAGATCCGTCTTACGTTATCCATCCCAGCCTTGGAACCGTACGTACAGGATTCCTTACCTTCGAATTCTATTGAAATGTATCCATCATAACCTGAATCTTTAATAGCCTTGATTACGGTGCGAATGTCGATATCACCTTGACCCACAATGGCACCTCTTAAATAATTTCCGCCTGCAGTGCGGAACCATCCTTCACCCGGGTCTTGATGAGACGGGCGAAGATAGAAATCTTTCAAATGGACCATCGAAGCGATAGGCAAGTTCTTCTTTGTTGCGACTACGGAATTCTCATCGGCGCACATGAAATTCCCAATATCCAGGGTCGTCTTGTAGTTATCCCGGCCAACCGCTTGGACTAGAGCTTGCACTCTGTCGCTGTGCTGAATATAATAGCCGTGATTCTCTACGCTAGTTGTAATCCCGTATTGAGCCGCATAATCGGCAATACGTCTGCATGCATTCGCCAGGCTAGGAAGATCCGCTATAAAGTTAACCAACGTTGCTTCAGGAATCGGCCGTGAGGCGACATCGTGCCGCATCAGCTTGACGCCAAGCGCATGGGCAACATCCACGTGTTTCATGACTCTAGCAATCTCTGCTTCGTACGCTGCTTCATCCGGTTGAATGAATTGAGCGCCTATAGCATAGTCTGATACATCAATTCCATAGTCTTCAGCGTTCTTACGAATGGCTTCAACCAACGCCGGCTCCTCAGTCAGATTGATTTTGCCCGAGGAAATCTCAACATGCTCCCCGCCATTGTCTGCTACCCATTTAACGGTGTCCAGAAACGTCATTTCCCCGTCAGCAACGGCTCTCGATAAACTGTATGTACTTAGTCCTACCTTCATGTTTACCTCCTTGGTCGATCTTCGACTATTTGGTTTCCAATCTGTTACTTTAGTGAACCCTTCCTTCACTATAAACATCATCCATAGAAGAATCAAACCCTTTTTTCAGGAAACTCTTAATAGAATGTTTTACCATCACAGGCATTTCCACTGGTACGAATATACGGGTGAACGAGTACACGACGGAATTAATCCGAGCCAATCTTGACAATTGTGATGATCTTTGGAACTGGAACCATAAGATGGCCAGGTCCTTGGTGTAGGATATCATTTGGGTGCGTGGGAGGGCAGAAAGGCGGGCTACAACCGCTGTTGTACTTGAATTCTTTGGTTATATTTTTATGGTGAGAATTTAAGTACAAAGGCGGACGCTTTCTCCTGTGGAGATCAGTTAGCCAGTGATAGTATAGGTAATTTGAGTTGATAGGTCGGCTTTTTCCGGGATAGCAAGTTTTACTACTGGTTATTTGACCTGGTTTGAGGGAAATCGGTTCACAAAGCCGAAATAGAGGATAGTCAGATTGGCTAAATAACATTTGAGCTATGAAATGGTCTTATTAGACAATAGTAACATGGCTTATCTGTAGGCGTGGTACCACTAAAATCCAAGATTCCACGAAAAGCAGGTACTTGGCGGTTGAAGTTCAGTTTGCGCTTAAACCTCATACCCGATAAGCCAATGCAAACGGCGAACCTGTAACCCAGGAGGCAATGTTCGAAGAATCAGGTTCCGGGTGGTAATCGCCGCTGCATTCTTCAACTGGACTAACCGTCCCATTCTCCGCGATTCACGCACAATCCTGGTGGTACGGGGTATGCGGTGCTGCTCGTAGGCTTGTAGAGCAGAAGGCACAGCTGTACTGTTATTTGCCAGACAATCCGCTAGCACAATTGCATCCTCCATCGCTTGTGCCCCGCCCTGACCGAGATTGGGGAGCATTGGATGCGCTGCGTCCCCGAGCAGGGTAACTCGCCCCTTACTCCATGTCTGAAGCGGTTTGCAATCGAATATATCATGAGCCAGTATAGCTGATTCATCCGTTGCCCCTATCACGGCCTCAATCGGCTTGCACCAGTTCCTGAAGCTTTCGAGAGCTGCATGCTTTCGCATCCCTTGAGGAATGATTGCGCCTTGCTTGGCATTTATCGCCGCGAACCAGAATACTTGACCTTCACCCAGATGAGAGAAGCCGAAACGCTTACCTCGTCCCCAAGCTTCAAAGCCGCCGCCAAGCTCTCTGGAGTAGCGCACATCATCGAATATGGCTATGCCTCGAAGTGCAGTGAAGCCCGAGTATCGGAGCGCTGCACGGCTATGGAGCTTTTCTCTGACAATAGAATGGATCCCATCCGCTCCAATTAGCACATCGCCGGTTTCCTTAGTTCCATCCTCGAACAAAGCCGTTACCTTGTCCCCCTCATATTCGAAATCCACTAATCGCTTTTCAAAAGAAACGGTTGCTTCCCGCGTCAGCTCGTGATAGAGAATGGACTGCAGCCTCGAGCGATGGATCAGATAACTGGGCGTACCGTACAGGACTTCTTGCTCGTGTATGGGTAGGTCCAGTATGATTCTCCCGTCCCAAGTGCGAATCTCTGCTTTGCCGACTGGCATGCCTTGCTCTTTGATCTGCTCGGCTGCTCCCAGTTTTTGCAACGCTTTAATCGCGTTCGCAGCCAGTACGATCCCTGCGCCGCCTTCGGTAAGGGAATCCGATTTCTCCAGAACAACGACCTGCCAGCCCTTCTTATACAGAGCAAGCCCGGCACATAATCCCCCAATCCCTGCTCCTATTATTATCGCTTTCTTACTTGAGCTTTTCATGTTCGCCATATTACAGGCTCTCCTTTACATGATTGCTGCAAAAACAAAAAGAACACCATGCCTGCGAAGCTGCAGACAACGGCGTCCATCTATTAATCTTGCAGATCTGGAATATTGGACATAATAGCGGCCATTGTGAAGGATACGCAGGTTAGTTTCTCCGAACGCACTTCGTCATCACCAGTGTATAACTGGAGGAGCTGGTAGACTCCGTTCTGCAATGTGAATTGCTCCAATGTGCCATGAACAGGATCAATCAGCCAATACTCTGGAATACTGTACTGCGCATAGACACGCAGCTTATCCAGTCTATCTCGTTTGTGCGTGTAGGGGGAAAGAATCTCGACAACCAGATCAGGAGGACCCACTATCCCGCGTTTGGTTAGAAGATGGACGCGACTTCGGTGCAGCATCATAATATCAGGCTGCCGCACTTCGGTCGGACTCAAAATGACGTCTAATGGAGCATAAAGAACAAAATATTGAGATTCACAAGATTCCGCAAGTTTCTTCTGAAGCTCAAAGCTGAATAGTTGATGGGCGGAAGAAGGCCCCGGACTCATAAGCTCCAGTTTGCCGTCCGCCAACTCATATCGCTTACCGTCGTCTAATGCAGCATAGTCATCGTAGGTCATAGGCAGTTCTCGTATGATCTCATCCTTGGGCTTCCCGTTCTTCTTCTCCTCATAGCTCACAAGAATCTCCCCTTACAGATCGCTTAGAATACTCCCCCTATTATAACTTGATTAGGCTTTTACTGCCATCGTGTCACAACTTACATCAATACATGTTAAAATGCTCCAGCCCAACCCACTCACTGTCATTGTTACTCCTCCTGGCAGGACCGACAGTAGATTTGGATTGTGCTGCGCTTGAATGTGATGGGATTTATCGTATAATCTTGAGTAGTGAACCTTTTATGCAGAATAAAAATGTGAAAAACCAGCGAGGTGATCGATCATGGCTTACGAAGAGTTCAAGTGGCGCTGCAGAGACGGCACCTCTATGTTCGCTTGCGAGTGGAGTCCTGAAGCGAGGAGTGAAGCGAAGGCTGTTATCGGAATTATTCATGGGATGGGTGAGCATACCGGTCGGTATGCGCATGTTGCGCAACGTTTCATCGACGAAGGGTACATCGTCATGATGTTCGATCAACGCGGACACGGCCGCACAGCCGGACAACGTGGGCACACACCCGACTATGAACAGCTGCTTGAGGGGATCGATCTGATGCTAGCTGAAGCTGAACACCGATCTCAAGGTCTTCCCATTTTCTTGTACGGCCATAGCATGGGTGGCAACGTCACCCTCAATTATATTTTAAGGCGCAAACCACAGATTGCTGGGGCTATTGTAACCGGACCTTGGCTGCAGCTCGCTTTCATGCCGCCTTCACTTCAAGTGTGGCTTGCCCGAATTGTTAACCGTGTCTATCCTTCTTTCTCCAATAATCGGCCTATGAAAGCAGATCATCTAACGTCTGATCCCGAGATGGCACGGCGATACAGGGAAGACAGCTTGAATCACGGGTTCATTACGGCCCGCTTCTATAACTGTGTAGTGAGTGCAGGATTATGGGCCCTGAACCACGCCAATGAATTGAATGTCCCTCTTCTTCTTATGCATGGCGGGAATGACAAGGTTACGTCGATTCATGCCAGTCAACAGTTCGCCGAACGAGCTGGCAGTGACCGATGTATGTTCAAAGAGTGGCCCGACTTTCTTCATGAGCTACATAATGATACGAATCGTGAAGAAGTGATATCTGACGCCTTGCACTGGATCAATCAACAAAGGGCGTCTTCTACGTAGCAGAAGACGCCCCTAAGTTATAAATATACCCCAATCGGAGGGATAGTCTCACTTGAATACACTCTCATACGGATTGCTTAGCATATTGACTGTAGCTCCGTGCTCCGGATATGACCTTATGTTGAAAATCCATCTGTTCTGGCAAGCCAAGCATAGCCAAATATATCCCCTGCTTGCTGAGCTGGAGAAGGATGGACACGTGCAGTTCGAGCTCGTGGAGCAGACCAATAAGCCTGACAAAAAAGTATATTCCATAACAAAAACCGGTGAAGCGGCCGTAAGACAATGGCTCTCCGAACCGACTGCTGACCCCGTTACGAGAGACGAATTTACGCTGAAGCTGTATTGCATTTGGATCAGCGACCCTGACACGGCCAAGAAGCTGCTCGCGGATCGAACCGCTATGTATGAGGCAAAGCTCACTAAGCTGGAGAACCGAATGGAGCAGCTTCGAGTAATAGTAGGCGGAGATCTGGGAGCGATTACGCTCCATTCTCCTTATTTTGGAGCATACACCTTGGTGCAAAGAGGCATTATGTATACCCGTACCAATATAGAGTGGTGCGGGTGGGTTACACGTACATGGTTGAGCTAAGCTTGAGCTTGATGCGTTTGAACGGCTGGCATTTCATCGCAGGAGTTTAGCCAGCTTCTGCACAGCGCTGTCATTCGCAACTGCTGCGAATCGTGACAATAGCTTCTCCTTGGCGTCAGCACGCTCTAATTGGAGAGTCTTAAGGCCGTGACGTCTCATCCAGTGTGCGGATAACGAATAACAAGTGCTATTCCACCCGTTCTTGGTCCCGAGCTCATTCAGTCGTTCGGCTACTCCGGAGATGACGATCTCTCCGGTGCTCTGCAGCTCGATAAGAGAATCGTCGAACGTTTTCTTCGATTCTTTATCCTGCAATCCTGCTGAACGTCGAAGCTCTCTTGTATCTATCCCTTCATTCGCTTCGATCAGATCGAACAGACGCAGAACATCCTTAGATACGATTCCATCCTCATAGCGGCTTCTTAAGCTTTTCACAGGTTTTAAGGCTGCATTCAATAACGGGAACCACGCTGCATCCACCAAGAGCGGTTTTTTTGCCATAAAACGGCCATATGCGGCGACTCCTTCATCAGCAAATCGCGATCTCCACTGCCATGGATCCGTCTCCAGATCGGTGTGCCAGGCGTCGCGCCGCGTGAGCGATTCCAGCGATGGATGCTCCGGGAACAGACCGGATAAAGGAAGGATACCGACCTTTGCAATAACTGCGCCGGCCTCCTCGAACGTTTCAACCATACTCCATTCCAATTCCACAGATGACATACGCTCACTCCTTATTCAACTTAAAATGGTCTAGAAACTGCGATATAACAGCGAGCCGTTCTCCGCTTGCAGCTCCTGAACCTGATCTTCTTCATGCATGTAGATAACATGAGCAATCGTTTCCGACAAGGCGAAGCGCAGCTGATGAATGGACAGCTTGTCTCCGAACAAGGCTCTACATAACGCGTAGGCGCTTAACGGCTCCTCTCGAAGCAGCTCGAGCATTCGCTCCAACCGTTCTTCGTGATGCCCTGCAATGTCTATCGCTCGATCCGAATACGATGCGAACGGTTCGCGATGCCCCGGATAAGCCATCTTCACATTCAATTGAGCGGCTTGGCGCAAGCTTGCCATATAGGTTCGCAGCGGGTTCGGGTCAAAGCCTGGCAAATAACCAACGTTTGGCGTGATCTGGGGCAACACATGGTCACCGCAGAACATTTCTGCCCTTTCCTCGTCGTAAAAGCTTATATGTCCATCGGCGTGGCCGGGAGTATGTAGGGTACGATACAGACGTTCCCCTAGTCTGAAGGGTTGTCCAATTTCAATCGAGGATAACTTCGGTTGAGGCGATACTTGAGAGATGAAGCTGCGCATATGCCCGAACATCGGTTCAATCAAGGTCTTGTCCATTCCGTGCAAGAGGAATAAGCTCATCAATCGATCGCTCATGGGCAACGCCTCGCCCCATAACTCGATAACTTGTCGCTGCCCTGTAGCCGAAAGATACACTGGCGCTCCGCTGTGCTCTTGGAACCAGCCGCTTAATCCATAGTGGTCAGGGTGGTGGTGGGTAAGGACAATCTGCTCTATGTCTCCCATACCTATACCAAGCTCATCCAACGTCTCCAGCCAGATCGCTTCCGATTCCTCTGTATGCAGCCCAGGATCGATAATCGTCCATCCATCTGCTCCGCGCAATGCATAACTGTTCACCCAGCGAAGCGGAAACGGAAGCGGAACCTTTACCTGCACAAATCCATCGCGAATTATTGTTCTAGTCATTCTCATGATTCAACTTCCTGCCTTTCAAGTCTTACTTGGTGCCTAGCAGAATTAACCTTGGAGAATCGGCAGGTTCGTATGGTTGTCCATCGTAGCCGCCATATACCGCGTCAAGCGTTAGCCCCGAGCGAGTCAGCATCGCTTCGAAATCCTGAAGTCCATACAATCGTACTTGCTCCAGATACTGGCGATCCTGCTCGCCTCCTTCCTGGACAACAATCCGCTTACGTACGAATCCGTCTTCGATCGTGCGGCTTTCTTGAATGGTAAGCCCCTCATCGGTTCTTTCCGAATAAGGCACAAGACGTGCTTTTATGTATTCCGCATTGAGAAAATCAATAATAAATCGTCCATCTGGTTTCAATATACGCTGGATTCCTTTGAGCACCTGTTCATTCTGCTCCTCACTATCGAAATAACCGAAGGAAGTGAACAAGTTTACAACCGCTTGAAAAGATTCATCGGCAAAAGGCAAATGACGCATATCCCCTTGATGCCAATCGATGCGTTGATCCTTGTCCATCCTGCGCGCTTCATTCAGAAGGACATCAGATAAATCTATACCCGTCACCTTATACCCAGCGTCAGCCAATGCCATGGAATGGCGGCCCATCCCGCAGCATAGATCCAGTACGTTAGCCCCGACAGGGAGATTCAACCACCCCGCCATACGCTGTACTTCCGTGTAGGCTCCTGCTACGTCCCGGTGTTTATATACAAGCAAATAATCTTTGCCAAAACTTTCCTCATACCAAGCGGTCATCCGTAATCGCCTCCGTCACTATTTTGCACTATTGTATCCGGATAAGCAATCTGTTCTTCGTAAATGAACGTGACTCTTCCTGAAACATCCTTCCTCCTGGAATCGTATTACATAAGAAGTACATTGTGGTCTTTACTACGGTTTGGGAGGGGATACATGTTGAAATTTCAAGAGGTTAACGAGCAACTGGCAGGCATGAAGTTGAAGCTTCGTCAGAAGCACAATTGGCAACAAAGCCTTGAGCAGCTCAGTCTTGAATTGAAGCAAGAGTTGCGCAAACGGGACCATTGCGAGAAGCAATGGCGAGATGAACAACAAGACGTGGAGCGGCTTACGAGGCTGTCTTTGGGTGCGTTGGTGTATAGCCTGATTGGTAAAAAAGAAGAAAAGCTGTCTAAGGAGAATGAAGAGGTCCTGCTTGCCAAGCTGAAATATGATGAAGTCATAGAAACGATTCATGACTTCGAAGAAGAGATCACGGTTCTGAATCGACAGCTCGCCGATGTGCGCACCATTGAGGCTGACATTGAAGATTTGATCCAACAGAAAAGGCGTATGATTCAGTTCCATTACCCTGAGCTGGCCTATCAAATCCAACAACTCGACGACCGGGAACCCGAGCTTGCCGCGAATAAGATCCAGATCGAGGAAGCCATAGCAGCAGGGGATACTGTTCTCAGGAAGCTGGATCACGCTCAAGAGCTGCTCGAGTCTGCCAAGAGCTGGGGCACATGGGATATGCTTGGAGGCGGGGTCATCTCTACCGCAATCAAACATGATCGGATCGATGAGGCGCGTTCCGCTATACATGCTGCTCAGAGAAGCTTACGTCATTTTGAGAAAGAACTGAAGGATGTGCAGAAGGATGTTTCCATCCGGATCGAAATTAGCGGCTTGTTGACATTTGCCGACTTCTTCTTCGATGGCTTCATTACGGACTGGATCGTGCAAGGCCGCATATCCGAAGCGCTCCATCAAATCGATGAGAGATACTCCTTGATCCAGCGAGTCGTCTCGGATCTGAAGGCAGAGAACCTCAGCATACAATCTGAGCTCTATGATCTCCGCCACAAGGTGTTAAACTTAATTGAGAATGCTCAGTGATCACTTATGTAAGAAAAACCTATACATTCTGGTATGTGAAAAAAGCCCTCCTCTAACGATCCTTTTGAAAGGTCGTTAAGTGGAGGGCTCTTTACATTGTCCGTCTGGATTCGTATCTGGACACGATGGGAGCTCCGTCCCATATCACCTCGGTCCTAGAAAGACGCTTTTTTACTCCTTCTTCTTCAAGCAGCAAGTAAAAATTTTTGGTCGGCAAGCTGCCTAGATCGTGCTTAGCGCTTAGCTTATCTAAGTAAGGACGCATTTGATCGGTTTCAGCAGAAAGATTATCTCCAGTCGATGAAGAGAACGCGTACAAGACAGAGGCAACCGGGACACGTTTCACTTGATACAATTCAGAAACCCGCAGAAAAAAGTCCCAGTCCCAATAATGATAAATATCTTCATCAAAGGTCCCGATCACCTTATGGATCTGCTTTCGATACAAGCAGCCTGACGGTATAAACGTGGAAAATTCCCTCATACCTTGTAAATCTAACTCGTAGGCAAACAATAACCTGCTTAGTGGTATCCGGCTATTGCCTCGTGTATCGTAATCGACAATCTCGGCATCACAGTATACGAGATCGCATGGTACCTTATTTATTTCCTCCAGCATTCTCTTCATGTGATCGGGCAGCAATAAATCGTCATCATCACACAGTAGGATATAAGTACCCTTCGCCCATTCCAGAGCTGCATTTCGAGCTCGGCAATGCTTGCCATTAATAGGCTGATTAATAATGGTAATATTCAGTTCTGGATATAAATTCTTAACCCAATCAATCGAATCCCCGGCATCATTAACAATAATACATTCAAAGTCGATAAACGACTGCCTTAACAAACATTCAATCATCTCGCATAAAGCTACCGGCCGATTATATGTAGGTGTAATAACGGATATTAGAGGCTCTATCCAACGACAGGAGCATTGAAATAGATCTCTGAGAGTCTCGTTTTTTTGAGCTAACGGCTCTTTACTGCCATTCCATTCGGGATCATTCTCAATAAGTGTCAGGATGTACAAGGATTTAATAATGGATAACCGAACAAATTCATCGTCTGACAAGGATAAATCCTTTTTCCCGCTTAGGTCGATCAGGAAATGGATGCGTTCCATCGAAAATCCAGATTCGACTAAGATTTTCACCCAAATCTCCTTACGCTCCTGAACAAGAATGAATAAATCATCCATCTAATCATCTCCCCAAATTAGTTCAATTATTTGTAGCTCCCCATGGATGATCATTAGATTATTATACCAGATTTCATAGCTTTAAAAGCTTGTTACATGTAAATACCGCATCAAAAAAGCCTCCTCTATACTCCACTCAGGAAGTGCAGATGAAAGGCTTTTCCGCTTAAACCGACACGTCAGATCTTTAATTCCCCAAGCTTGATAAGCTCGACAACCGCTTGTGAACGACCTTTTACATTTAATTTCTGCATGACATTCGAGATATGATTGCGCACAGTCTTTTCACTAATGAACAGCTGCTGAGCGATATCCTTAGTCGTTTTGTCCTGCACAAGCAGTTCGAAGACTTCGCGTTCGCGATTGGTTAATAAAAACTTGTTCTTATGGTCGCTACCTTTCAATAGTGCCACCCCTCCTTGCTTGGGCTTTGTATGTTACAAGGTAAAGGGATACAGTCAGTGTATTTTATGAAAGGGGCGCCCTCTTGGTGCGGAGTCTAGGAAAAATGGGCGTGATATTATTCATCTTATTGAAAAAATTAGGAATAAACTCAAACATGACATCAATCTTCAAGTAAACTCCTGTCTTTGCCGATGCAATTCCCTGAATTTTTTATACGATACAATCCGCCATGGCACAATATATCCAACCGCCACAACCATGAATAAAGCCAACTGTGTCTCTTGCTCCACGTCTCCCATGTAATCCCTCATGAACAGTCTGATCATTACAATAGCGATAAAAGCCACGATGAAGCCTGTATTCTTTTTCGCATAAATGTGATGGTCTTCACGGAGTTCGTAATTCGTCGTCCAGATGAGCGGAATAGACAGTAATGCGCCCAGACCGAGCGCCGCTACCCACTCCCACAGGTAAGCATGAACATTCGGATTCAGAACCAGGATTATCATAAACGGAAGCAGGAAGAAGATCGGAACCAATAAATGTTTGCCTGAGCCATTCATAGGACGATAAGTACTTCTGGTTCTCCTCCAGATCACAAAAGCAAGAACAGCTGCAACCATAGCGTAAGCCGAGATGTTCACCGAATCTACCCCCGTGGAATATAAAGATCAATAGTGATACAATCCCTTCATATGTATGATCGGACGTCATTGTGCAGACATCACAATTAATTGGACGATCGTCCCCTTTATTAGTAAGGGAACCCGTCCGGGTACACCGGCGGTCGTTGAGCTCCGTTTGATTGAAATTCAACAATTTAATTGCAAGATAGCAACTAATTCCAATCCTTGCTCAAAACTAGCATACTTTAATTGCCAAAAAGCAACTAATCTCCCGCAATAGGACCACCAACTCTACTTTTACCTCCACTAATTGTTTTCCTGCAACTAAATTGTCCCATACCACCCCGTTCACTCGAAATAATTGCTTTTCTGCAACTAAATTTATCCATCAGGGTATATAGTTACGCTTCTACCGATTTGTTGCCAGCACTGAACGCAAGAAAGACACCTTATCTAAAGGTGTCTTCCTAGACGAGAGAGAGTAATTTACCTGCTCTTTATCAACAACTGCACTGCTTCGGAAACAACTTTACTGGTGTCTCCTCCAGCTTCTATTTCATCAAGGATACATTGTTCTAAATTTTTCGCAACGATATAGGCTATGGCTTTGTCCGCTGCACTTCGTATGGCGGAGATTTGAGCGACTACGTCTTTACAGTGCTTTTCTTCCTCCATCATGTTTAGTACACCGCGAACTTGACCTTCTAGTCTCCGCATGCGGTTTTTCAAGTCGTCATCATAACGCATTATAAGTTCAACCTCCTATTACCTAAACCCGTATACGTATTATTATGACCTAAAAGAGGTGCCTTAACAACATCGCTTAGATAAACAGGTTCACTCTCGCTTCAGTAGCATCACCCAGATAAGCCCCGACCCCTGCGTATTCGATACCGTCCAGCAGCTCTTCTTTTTGCAGACCGAGCAAATCCATAGTCATGGTGCAGGCAACCAGTTTAACTCCTTGCTCTCTAGCTAATTCAATCAATTGAGGAAGGGAAAGTACATTATGTTTTTTCATGACATGTTTGATCATTTTGGGCCCCATTCCTCCAAAATTCATTTTGGAAAGTCCCATTTTGTTAACGCCTCGAGGCATCATCTTCCCGAACATTTTTTCTAAAAAGCCTTTTTTAGCAGGAACGGATTCATCTTTACGAAGGGCATTTAGTCCCCAGAACGTGAAGAAAATGGTTACTTCGTGATCGTAAGCAGCGGCTCCGTTTGCAATAATAAAGGCAGCTATCGCTTTGTCCATTTCACCGCTAAATAGCACAATGGTGGACTTCTCTTTCTCGAACATCTGATTCACTCCTTAATTTTTATACATATACCCGTATGAGTATTAACTATTCAAAAAAAATATCAAACCAAATCTTAATAACAGTTGCGACAATCAGCAAAGATAAAAACCATTGCAACGACTTTGTATTCAGCTTTTTACTAATCATTGCCCCAATGGGAGATGCAATCGTACTTGCGATAATCATCACAATAGAAGGGACTAAGAGCATATGCCCGCCCATGATTTTCCCAGTCGTTGAACCAATGGATGCGATGAACGTAATCGCTAAAGAAGAAGCAATAGCAACACGGGTTGGGATTTTGAGAATTACTAGCATAACTGGAACCGTAATGAACGCTCCCGCAGCACCTACAATGCCAGATACGATTCCGATGATTCCGGCAAGAACAGCAGCTAAGCTCTTGTTAAAGGTGACCGATGTGAAGTCATCAAGCTCTTTATTGTTTTTCGGCATAAACATCATGACAGCGGCAATAAAGGCAAGTACACCATAGACAATGTTGATTGCTTCATCCGGTAAAAATTTGGATCCATAGCCCCCAATGAAGCTCCCAACAATAATGGACGACCCCATATAGATGACAAGTGATTGATTAATGTATCCGCCCTTTCGAAAAGCAACCATACCAGCTAATGTCGCAAAAAACACCTGAACGGCACTGATCGCAGATACTTCTTGAGCAGTAAAAGCTGCAAACCCAAGGGCTGGCGGGATGTAAAGAAGCATGGGATACTTAATGATCGACCCTCCGATCCCCACCATGCCTGATATAAGGGAACCGATAAAGCCAATTGCAAACAAAATCAAGATGAAGGATATATCCATTCGAAATGCCTCCTGTCGAGCGGATTATTACCCCTTCTGAATCCGGAAGGTAAACACTCCACTTTCTTCTTTGCTTTCCATAAGCTTATGCCCTTTGGATTTTGTCCACGCGGTGATATCGGTCTGGGATCCTTTATCCGTTGCTTGAACCTCCAGAATATCCCCAGATTGGAGTTCATCCATCGCCTTTTTGGTGCGCACAATCGGCATTGGGCAAGCGAGACCTCTGGCATCCACAATTTGTTTAATATTCATGTTCATTCCTCCATTTTGGTATTAAATTATCCGTGAACAGCACAGCGATTCGGACCCATCTCCATGTCGCGCTGATCGTCTTGGGAGGGGTTCAATCTCCCCATGTTGGTTTGCCGGATTTCTTGATACGCATTAGGCTGTGGCGGAAGATTATTCGTAACCAAAGCCCGAAATGTATCCTCGTTCTTAACGTTAAGTCCAGCATTTACTTTGTATAAATCTCCTAAGCGTGCAGATACGGTGCCATGAGCACTGAGTTCAGTCATGTTGGCAAAATGGGCAGGCAATACGATTAAATCTTCGTTGAGCTCTTTATAAGTCGTATACAGGGTCGTTCTGAGGTCCCCAACCCAATCTTCTGCTTTTCCGGCAAGATCTGGACGCCCAATCGATTCCACAAACAGAATGTCGCCCGTAAGAAGGTACTTATCATCCACGATTAGGGTTGTGCTACCAATCGTGTGACCAGGTGAATAGAGCGGAGTTACATTGACGGTAGTTCCGCCGACACAAATTTCTTTTCCTTCTTCCAGCGGGCAGTAATCGAAGTTCACCTCTTCTGCGTCCTTTGGAGGCAGCCAGTACGTACCGCTAACTTTCTTAGCTAACTCTCTGCCTCCAGATAGATGATCAGCGTGCAGATGCGTATCGATAAGATGTTTGATAGTAACGTTGTTATTGTCAGCAAACCTTGTGTAGGCGGAAATCATGCGGGCGGGATCAACAAGGATGGCTTCTCCATTCGATACAATCATGTAGGACAAACATCCTTTGCCAATCCGAACAAATTGGTACAGGGCGCCGCCGCCTTGAAGGTCAGCCACTTTCACGGGTTCCAAGTGTTCGCTCCATGCTTTCATGCCTCCTGCAAGATAGGAAACATTGCTTTTGTCTTGCTCAAGTAATTGTTCAGCAACGAATATCGATGAGCCTTCTTTTGCGCAAACGACCAGGACAGGTTGATCATCTGGAATTTGCTCCAGAATGCCGTCGATACCATCAAGCAAATCAAAATAAGGGATATTGATGATCTGAACGTGATTACCTTCGATTTTCCAAGTATTAAAGTCTTCTTCATTCCGAACATCCAGAATAAATAAGGGTATATTTCCGAGAATGTGTTGGGTTACCTGAGCTGCGGTCATCGGACTAACCTTTGTCATAGCAATCACTCCTCCCTTATGATAGGGCCGATCCATTCGGACATACCCGGAGTAACATTTGTTACTTTTGCAAAGCCTAAATCTGATAATCGCTGAGCAGTCATATCGCTTCGACTACCCGTGCGGCAAATCACATAAATACTTTTAATCGGATCTAGTTCAGGTGTCCGGTTCGCCAAATCTCCATAGGGAATGCACAGCGCTCCTGGGATATGACCAAATGCATATTCAGCAGGTTCGCGAACATCAAGAAGGATAGAATGGTTAGCGAAACCCGGCTGCTCTAATAAGGAACTTAGCTCATCGTTGGTCACCGTAATAGGGTGCTTTTGCTCAGCTTTAATGTCAGAGGGATTCGCTTTTCTTACATAATGATAAATCACATCTCCAACAATCCTATTCCCCAAATAAGAATGTCCTGTTCTGGTTGACCAGCTCTGTAGATCGGCGATGGATCCTTTGTCAGTGGCTTGTACTTCCAGCACATGACCTTCTGTCAGCTCTTCCATCATCTTTTTTGTTTTAACTATGGGCATTGGGCAAGCCAATCCTTTGGCGTCTAGTGTTTTATCTACTTGAATGCTCATTATTCTTTTTGACCTCCCTCAACGATATCTCCGTTCCACGCCAACATACCGCCAACTAAATTGTTTATATGGTTGAATCCCAGGAAAGATAAGTGCTCGCACGCTCTCGTACTGCGATTGCCGCTTTGGCATATTAGAATAAGCCTGCTTTCTCGGTTAAGCTCTGTAACGCGATTTGTAAATTCGCTAAGCGGGATATTTAGTGCCTGGGGAATATGACCTTCAAGGAATTCCTCCTTTTCCCTAACATCAATAAGCATAACATCAGGTTTATTTGCCAGATTGTTTACTGAACCCTGGTCAATGTTTTTCCAATTGTGTATCATGGTTAAAAGCCCTCCTTGTATACCCATAGGGGTATGTTGTGAACTAAAAATAATATACCCTATGGGGTATATTAAAGTAAACTGGGAATATTATACATGAAGATAGACCGTAAGGAAATCCAAACAAAAAAACGCCCCTCTCGGGACGCATTCCTGTTATTCCTATTTCAGAAAATCCTCTCGCATCGGAGTGAAAAAATCTATAAGCACAGATCCATCTTCCAACGAAAGCACGCCATGCACGATTTCCGGCTCCACCATATAACCGTCACCCTTGACGAGTACCTTCTTCTCTCCATCGATCGTCACTTCAAAAGATCCGGCGGCTACATAAGCAGATTGACGGTGAGGATGGTGATGAAGGACCCCAACGATGCCTTTAGCGAATTTCACTTCCGTCACCATCATTTGCTCGGTATACCCGAGGATGCGGCGCTCCAATCCAGGTTCCAATGTTTCAAATGCTATTTGTGACGCTTGTAAAAACATATCGGCTAGCTCCTCTGCTATATAATCCTTTTCTTTTGATAGTATAACATCCGTTGGGGAATAATTGTACGGAGAAAGGCAGGATGCCTAATAAAAGCACAACCTGCCCTGGAATAAACACAAATACCTTTTATGGAGCCATTGGCGCAATGGGAGCTTGATTAGTTCCGTGCATTCCACTATCCGGGATGTTTTCTGCATTATTGTACGATTCGTTCGTCCCGTAGGAGGCGTTACTCGGGAACATCTGCATCATCGACTTATTGAACTGTGACATTAAGCCAGATACAGGCTTGCCTTGACTAAGCTGCTCGCTGTATTGCTGGAATCGGCTGATCAAATCCGGATTGGCCGATACATACACGTTCTTTACTTGCGGATGGGTTGTATGGACCTTATCTGCGATTTGGGTCTTCAGATGGCCCGTCTCCAGGTTATGGCCCTCCCTCACCTTAACGGCCACATAGGCGTTATTGTCTGAAGTCATTACACTGGCCCACTCGATTGGTTCCATCGTTGTAAGCTGCTCAGCAACCTCCCGATTTTCCTCCAATCGATTGTTGTTGTGATTGTTGTTGGCCGACTTGTAATCACTCCATCGGTTCACACCATCCTGATCATACCCGGTAAACCCATTGTCTCTTCTCATGCCGAGTCGTTTGTCGCTCGCATCACGGAAGAGATTAGGGTCTGCGCCGCGATATCGATCGTTCCCCAAACGAAGGTCACCCGCATTGTTGTTAAGCATCCTTGTTCTCATGCCGTCGTTTGCGCCTGAGCCGTCTCTTGTCGGACCGCCGCAACCTACGGTGCCAATTACCATCGTTGAAGCCACAATTGCGAGCAGCGCAGTCTTTTTACCTACTTTTATCAAATTAGCCATCCTCCATTTTTTGAATGAATTATGATAAGGACGATCGACCTTAGGATGCACCTAATGACGGTCTCCTCATTCATTCAACCGTTATCGGATAGCTGGCAGGAGTGTATTGATTTGCTTGGTATCAGAATTATGTTACAGCAACCCTTTGCAATGCATAACTGTCAAGAAGCGATAGAAATCGAAGCTGCCGTTATCTGGCATATTGTTTCAATTGACACCGGGCTATAATAGAAAAAAGCCCCCGACCAAAGATCGAGGAGCAGTTCTCGTGTAAAGTTGCAAAACTTAGAGCGTTCCATTATCTCCATTTGAAAGAAACAACAACTTGCGAAGGTTCAAACACAACGTCACGAATGGCCACTAAGGAAGGAAGCTCCTTATCCAATGGAATCAGTACTGGATCTACTTGATAACGGCTTAAGGGCAAGTTCCATGGTCCTACATTGGTCTTCACATGCTCAATCCGCAAGTTAGGCGCTTCCCATTTGACCAAGAAATCCAGTGAAGCCTCTGCTCGGATCAGGTTGTTCAATAGCAGCTGCACATGTGCGGTCATCATTTGACCGCGCTGCTCCAAGCGCGCTCCTTCAATCTGCACGTTGGGCGGCTGTGGCTGTTCTGCTAATTCACGTTTCATCAGATTATTCATATCCGCTTCCGTAAGACGAAGCTCCAGGCTGCGTCTTACGACCATATCCTTGATTTTCTCCGAAATGGAGATTTGCTGATAGGACATATCCATCGTTTCCTTAGGTCTGATCGACCAAAGAACATAGGCTGCGAATAACAGCACGATTATGATTAATACTCCAAGTGCAATTAATAGTTTCTTGATCATCTCGCATCTCTCCCATGAGACCCGCTGCCTTTATTGTGTTGGTGTATCCGGCCCTTGCTCCTTTTTAGCCTTGAGCCATTTCGGTGCACCCTTGTTTTTCTTGTCGCGTTCACGTTGGCGATCTTTACTGCGCGCGGAGTTCAAAGCAGCTTTTTGCTCAGCGGAGGCGGAATCCTGTATAGAGCTAACGCTTGTGCCCGTACTACTCTGCGACTTGCGCGTCAAATCAGGAGTGGAAGCTTTCCGCGAGTCAGAATTAGAATTTCTTCGGTCCAAGTTGTTGAACGATTCACTTCCTGGCGGCTTCGCTCTGCTCGCTGTAGCCTCCCGACTTATTCTAGCGGATGAGCTGCTGTTCGACCTCAATTGCTCTGGCCGCAACAGCTTGCCTTCGGATAACACTCTTCGTTGAATCTGAATTCCGAGCTGCTCTTCGAACTTTCGCAGAATGAACGCTTCACGATTCGTGATAATGGAGATTGCCACTCCGCTCTTACCCATTCTCCCTGTTCGCCCGACGCGATGTACATAGTGGTCTGCATCAGGTGCTGGATCTAGATGGAACACATGTGTAATATCAGGAATGTCTAACCCCCGTGCTGCTACATCAGTGGCAATGAGCAGGCGGATCTTGCCTTCTCTGAAGCGCCCTAGCACTTTCGTTCTTTCTTGCTTAGGGGCATCCCCATAGAGGGCAGCAACAGGAATATTAGCGAATTCAAGCTTGGAGACAAGCTCGGCGATCGGTTCAATCTCATTCAAGAACACAAGCGCCGATTTAGGCTGGAGCGTGCGGTACAACCGCCGCAACCACTCCACTTTGTCTCTCTCTTCACATTCAACGAATAAATGCTCGATCGTTTCTGCCGTGCGATGTTCAGGTTGCACGGCAATGACAGCAGGATCACTCATCCAACGATCAGCGATCCGTTGCACATCGGGTGTAACGGTCGCGCTGAAGAAGGCAATTTGACGGTCACGAAGCGCACTCTTGAATATTTGTTTGACATCTTCGATTGTACTCATGGAGACAAGCTGATCCGCTTCATCCGCCACAATCGTCCGTACTTCATGCATCTTCAGCTTACGAGCTTTAATAAGCTCCACCACTCTGCCTGGTGTGCCCACTACGATATGCGGATGAAGACGCAGCTTCTCAATCTGCCTTCCAATAGCTGCACCTCCGATAAGCGCTTGGGACCTAATGTTGAGGGGGGCGCCATATCGCTCCATCTCACCAACAATTTGCACGCATAGCTCGCGAGTTGGAGCAATGACCAAGGCCTGTGTATCCTTGGATGCTGCATCCAATCGATTCAGAATCGGCAGTAAATAGGCTAACGTCTTCCCGGAGCCCGTCTGTGATTGGGCAATGATATCCTTGCCTTGCATTATTAGGGGGATTGCTTCTGATTGAATCTGAGATGGGCTGTCAATGCCCTTTAATGTCAATGCTTCTAGCAGCTCCGCACGGAGCTCCAGCTGTTGAAAACTTGTACTCATTAGGAACAGAACCTCTTTTCTTCTACATTTCCTTATGTAGGCGCAGTATGCTTCTGTTCCCTACTATAGCATACAATGCGAGAAACCCAAATAATCCCGCCTCAATTAGAAATACAGAAAACCTGACCATTGAACGGGTCAGGTTTTCACGGGAGCGAGCCTTAATTATTTGCCTTTATACCCGGCTTTGGCTAACATCGATCGGATAACATCGAAGTCGTGCTGCAGCCTCTCAACCGGATGGAATGGAGCATGACATTCCATGGTGATCCAATCGGAATAACCAATTTCCACTAAGGTGTTGAACAGCGGCTGATGATCCGCTCCGCCTTCCCCTAAGCGGCATTGCAGGAATTTCTCCTTGCCGAGATGGGTAATATTCTCGAAAGTGCCAGGAGCTCCAACTTCATCGACACGAAGCTCATCCTTAACATGGACGTGAAACATACGGCTTCCTAGACCCAGTACCGAATCACGGCCGTAATCGGTATCCGTAATGTACATGTTGCCCGCATCGTGAATCATACCTACATTGTCATTCTGAATCAGGTTCAAGAGGCGGTGACTGCTTTCGACGGTCTCTGCTATAGATACGTTGTGAATCTCCAGCACGATCTTAACACCCTGCTTCTTCGCCTCGGCCGCGCAACGATCGATCCAATAAGCTGACTTGGCGTAATGATAATCTTGCGCCAGGAACGCGTTCGGTCCTCCAGGGCCCACTCGGATCATGGAAGATCCAAGCTCGCCCGCTGCTTGCAGCACTCGTTGGAAATCTGCAAATGCCTGCTCGGCTTCCTTATCACTCGCGGTTGAGAACCCTCCCATATAACCGGCAAGCACAGGGATCTCAAGTCCAAGTCCATCTGCGACCTGGCGAATCTCCTTGATGCGAATAGCGCTAGTAGCAGGAGATAAATGCGGTTCTCGAACTGCGATTTCAAGCCCATCCATCCCAAGCTCGCTCGTCAGACGTAACGCTTCCTGAATGCTATAATCGATTAAAACTCCACTGAAAGCCGCGAATTTCATGAATAAATCTCCTTAACCTTATGAGGGAATTTGTTAGAAGAGCAGCATTATTTGTTGCGCTCATATACAAGAGAACCAGCTTTATAAGTTTCCTGAAGTTCCACTCTGTCGCCGTCCCAATCGAACAGCGTAAGGTCAGCCGGAGCCCCGACAGCAAGTCCTGAACGGGCTTGCAGCCCCATAAGCTCGGCTGGCCGAGTGGATGACATATCCCAGGCTTCGCTTAAGCTTGCCAGTCCGCGACGAATCACATGCTCGATCCCCCATAGCAGCATCTGAGCCGAGCCAGCCAGAACCTTCTCGTTGGCGGCCGTATGCAGCCTGCCCTCAGGTGTTAACACGACATTCCCGCCAACATGAGTGGAATATTCTCCTGCCGGAAGACCGCTCAGATAGACGGCGTCACTGACCAGAATGGCTTTGTTGCCCTTCACTCGCATCGCAACCTTGATCAGTTGCTCTGGAATATGAAAGCCGTCTGCAATGAGACAACACCATAGATTGTCTTGCGCAAGCTGCTCCCACAAGTAGTTAGGATGTCTTGGCATCATCAGATGAGCCCCATTGCCATAATGGGTCGACATCGTCGCTCCTGCTTCAACTGCAGCACGAATCTGTTCCGGAGTCGCAGCCGTATGGCCAATGGAGACCGTTACGCCGTTCTCCACACACTTCTTGATGAAAGCGATACTTGAATCCCACTCGGGAGATATCGTAATAATCTTGATCAGACCATGGGCTGCTTCTTGCCAACGCAAGAAAATATCCCAGTCTGGAGCTTGTACATATTGTCTGTCGTGTGCTCCGCGAGCTCCGTCTTCCGGTGAGATGAAAGGTCCCTCTACATGGATCCCAGCGATGGCTTGCCGGCAGAGCTCGTCTTTCTCACACACTTGAGCGATAGTACGCACAGCTTCCTCGATGCCTTCCACACTGTTCGTAATGACGGTTGGATAGTACGCCGTTACTCCCTCACGGAATAATTCACGCGTTACTTGCTCTACCATCCCGTTTGCAAAAGGAATCGTGTTGAAATCCAACCCGTTGTAACCATTAATCTGTAAATCCACCAAGCCCGGACCGATTCTGCGGGCATTGGCTCGATCAATAGAAGGATCTCGCTCGATCTGACTGATTATTCCGTTCTCAATGACAACTCGTATTGGATGACCTGTTGAATAGTGAATCCCATTTAAAACACCTGATCCGCTCATAACTGCCTCCTTAACGTTTACGAAACCTTTTACCTCATTACGATCCGTAGGAATCCCGATCCACATAAAGCGTGCAATCAGCATGTTGTCGCAAGATGGTTGAAGGGCATTCCGTAGACACAGAGCCATTCAATGTGCGAATGACTGCCGCGCGCTTCGTCGGTCCAGGTACCATGCAGTACAAGTGCGCACCTGACATCATAGTTGGGATAGTCAATGTCAGTGCATGTGTTGGGACATCGTCAAAGGTTGGGAAGCAACCGTCATTGACTTGCTGTTGTCTGCACGCATCGTCGAGTTCCACCGCTTTGATTGGAAGCGGATCATTGAAATCTGCCACAGGCGGATCATTAAAGGCAATATGCCCATTCTCACCAATACCAAGACAGACGATATCAATTGGTTTTTCTTGAATCAGTGCGCCATACCGTTTGCATTCCTCTTCGATCGTTGTCGAGCTGTCGATTAGATTCACTTGCCCTGGCTTAACCTTATCAAAGAGCTTCTCACATAGGAAGCGGCTGAATTTCTGCGGAGCATCGTTAGGCAGACCAATGTATTCATCCATATGGAACACGGATATGCGGGACCAATCAATCGCAGGATCAGCTCCTAACGTCGTTAGAAACTCATTCTGCGAAGGTGCCGCCGCGAAGATGATGCGAATAGAATCCTTCTCTCTCAGGAGCCGTTTAATCGTTGCTGCTGCCGCAGCACCTGCTGCAGCGCCAAGCTGCTTACGATCAGCGTAAACGTTCACTTGAAGACCATCGACTGACTCTGAAAGAATAGGTTGTGCTTGAAGTGGCATGGTGGTTTCTTCCTTCCTCATCTGATCAATTGTTTGAACCCTTTTTCAATTTCATCCTGCAAGGCGCTATCGAATATTGCTGGAAGCATGAATAACGGAAAAGAATCCCTGCCTTCATAACCGCCCTCCCCAACTTGCTTAGCAGACGGGACATAACCGATCATCCCGTTGCTGTACCCGAGTGGAAGTACGGTGCCGCCGGACATTTGTTTAATGATGGACCCATACTCTAATACCATTTCTCCATCCATAGCCAAGAAGGACAACCCTTTCGCTATGTCAATTCGAGTTAGTTGAAGCGGAATGGCCGGCTGCAGCAATTGCGGGTTTTGCTTCAGCTTGACTGCCCATTCTGCGTGAATCCCTGAGCCCGATTGTGCGGTTGCAGCGACTTCATCCAAGGTTGGCAACGAATCGAACGGCAGCTTCACTTCAACTTTACTTCCGCCGATTTGACCTTCTCCAACTGGAATTAGGGGGCCGCCAAGCACAGCTAAAACTTCATAACCCAATATACGGCCAGAACGCAGAACATCCTCATTTGTGCCGCTGTAGAAGGCGCCGTCTTTGTGCAGAGCAGGCCGAGTATCCCCGCAGCAGCCTTGCAGAAATGATGCAACTGCACCTCCGCCAACGGCTTGTTCCACCTGCTCCATCGCTACTCCTGAATAATCAGAATTGACCAAGTTCGCATTCGTTGTTGTTGGATGACAAGTATAATGCGTCAGGATCGCTTTTGTTCTGCCGGAGTCTGTAGTGAACCGAACTACATTTACATCCGTATCCAATGCGCCTTCTGGATTCGGGACCATCACGATCTTGCCATCCACCCACTTGCGCCGATGAATACCGATCTGACAAGTTCCAGTCCCGCGTTCGGCAACAACAGGTTCTATGGATTGCACTGCCTCTTCGACCGCCTGAAGCAATAGCTCCTCTAGCTTCTCGATGTAATCATTGTCCGGTAAACCAAGCGTATCGATAAAAGCCGCCGTCGTCTGCGGTCCCCCATGCGTATGAGAAGCATTCAGAATGACATGTTCCTCGCGAATTCCGAAGCGCTCGAACAGCTTCTTATAAATGCCTTCCATACGCTCCGGTCCCCACCATATGATATCTGCTTGAGCAAGCAGGACCAAACGATCTTCTCCTGCGATCGTCTGCCGGAACACGTTGGCCCTCAAATACAGACGGTTGCTGATCCCTTCATGAATACCCTTACGTACTCCGAAGCCCGCCAAAGGGACCGGAACATCAGGCGTAACATCAACTTTGGCAGCTCCCATGTAGAGATGGCTCATTTTTATGCCTCCAATAGTATTGGTTTGCCTTGCTGAGACGAAGCGTATATGGACTCTACCAGCTGTACGGCGCGATAGCCGTCCAGTCCTGTTACTACGGGCGTTTTTCCTGTTTCGATTGATTGTATTACATCCAGGAATTGGAGCTTGTGATTGACGTATGAGATGGCTTTAGGATCGGATACCCCGCCGCCGCCGACTGCTGGTGTACCGAAGTCAGGCTCAGCAACGCCTGGAACAGTCCAATGCGTAATCGAGGTTCCTTCCAGCTTAATAGAACCTTTCTCCCCATATAGATTCAACGTCGCTTGGAAGCCTGGCTGAATACTGGTCGAGGCCATAATCGTGCCGAGAGCTCCGTTCTGGAATTGCAGAATCGCCAGTCCAATATCTTCCGCTTCCATCTCATGAGTCTGAGTAGCTACTTTACCGATGACGGATGCAAGCGGACCTCCGAACCATAACAACAGATCAATCGAATGAATACCTTGATTCATCAAGGCACCGCCGTCCTCTGCCAAGGTTCCGCGCCAATCAGCGCTATCGTAATACTCTTGCGTGCGATAGAACGGCAACGAAATCTCGACAAGCAGCAATCTTCCGAGTGCCCCGTCATCCAGAACTTGGCGAATGGCCTGATGCTGTGCTTCGAACCTTCTCTGTGAAATAACAGAGAGAGTAACTCCGCAATCCTTGGCCGTGCTCATTAGCTCAGCTACTTCCACCGCTTTCATAGCAGCCGGCTTCTCTACCACGAGATGTTTGCCAGCACGCAGCACTTCAAGACCGATCTTATAATGACTTCCGCTTGAAGTCGTCACGCACACGATGTCCACATTTGGATCCTTAAGCATCTCTGTGTAATCGATATACCAAGCGCAGCCTTGTTGTTCCGCAACCGAGCGTGCCTTCTCCTCGCTGCGGCTTGAGACGGCCGTGACTTTTGCCTTGTCAATTTCGCTAAGAGCTTTTATATGAAAATCTGCAATCGAACCGCAACCAATAATCCCGATTCCCCACGTTTTCAACGACTAAACCTCCTTTACTAGTGCACGTATTGCATCTAATGTCATCCTTGTCCCTGTCATCTGCGTACCGCCAGCTGGGACGTAGTGAGTCTCAATTGTAAACAGTCCTTGGTAGCCGTCTGCTGCCAGTGCCTTGAGCTGTGCAATAATAGCTACATTACCGGAACCGACCGGGACGCAACGGGATGTTCCGTCCTCGCGCACGTAAGCATCCTTCAGATGTACATGAGTTAATATATCTTTCATTTCATTATACCCTTTAGGGAACGCTTCACGGCCGCCGTAGGCTTCATTACCCGGATCCCATAATCCTCTTACGGAAGCGGAATCCACACCTCTGACAATAGCCCCGACTTCATCAGCGAAGCCGCCATTACAAGCAGGCTCATTTTCTAACAGAAGAACAACCCCTGCCTGCCCGGCAATTTCGCCTGCTCGCTTCAGATGAGTAATGATTTCCTCCTGGTAACGTTCAGGCTCTTGCTCTCTCCAGAAGGAGAATATACGAATTTGCTTTGTTTTAAGAATTTTCGCAATTGCTATTACTCGATTAAGCTTATCGAAGTGCGCCTCAACGTTTTCTTCCTTCTGTCCGAATACATCACCAGAGGCGACTTGTCGGGAAGGATCTAGCGCGCACTTAAAGAGAGGCGAGGCGATAGCCGATATGAACAAGCCTTTTGCTTCAACCTTACGCAGAACCTCCAAAACGCCCTCATCCGACATGTTGGAGATATTCATGCCATCCACCATCCGTACTTCCACATGCTTTAACCCTTGCTCAGCAATCCAATCCAATGCTTCGTCGAAACGAGCAGAAACTTCATCTGTTAAAACACCTAGTCTATCAAGTACCATAATGACTCTCTCCTTCTATATCGATTATAGTTTCGCGCACTTGCTCTAATCTGCTCCAAGAAAGACAATCCCTGACAGACGGGTATCATTCTCTTGTTAGACTATACCAAGTTTCAATAATGAAGTGTTGACTTTTCTTTCGATAGAAGTATAAAAATTTTTATGTTACCTTCTTACAAGCCACTCCGAATTTGATCTCCGTCTCCCCTGGAACCTGCTCTTCCCCAGCGAGAAGCGGAGCCCAGACGACTAACCCGGACAAGCCCTCTTGGCCTGACAATTCCAGTTGCCCATCTTGGCAGGATACAATTTGAACCTTGCGGCGCGCTCTTTCCCAGTCATTCACTTGCTGTCCCGTCCAGAACTCGAATCCGCGAGCACGCGCTTCTTGCGCAACCGTACGGAATGCAGCCCGTACTTCTTCACGACGATGAATATGGAATTGATGGAAAAGGAAATGAGCAATTCCGTCCACCTTTTGGGCTAAGTCGAAAAAAGGCTGGATGATGCTGCTGTCTGCCCAAGAGCCAAGATCCATATCCTGAGTCAGGAATCCAATCTCAAGCACATTATATATACGGTTGTTCTCATCGCTCCAAGCAACAGGGAAGTAAGGATGGCAAGTCCCGAACGGAACCCCTACGTTCCCTCGCTTACTAGGTCCGCGCGTCTGATCACTCTCTATTCCATTATCCTCACACCAGCGGAACAGTTCGCCCCAGCCTTCCAGACGGGTATAGTGATTCTTGTTCGAGACTAGAGGCACACCTTGAACGGCTCCTTGCAGCCATTTGAATTGAGAGTTGAAGTGCTCCTCGCTCCAAGGGAAATCTATGGCATTATAATGGAATCCAAGCTCATGGCCGTCAGCCTTCACTGCGTCATACACAGCTGCGCTGTATCCTGGCTCTATCATACACCAGGTTGAACGAATATCGCATTCTTTCAATATAGCCAAAGTAGAAAGTCCTGCTTCGTCTTCGTTGCCGTCACTATCGTGCGAGATCATAGCAACGCCGTTCACCCCATCCGGCCAATAGCCTATGAAGGGCAAAGTGACTTCCTTGCGGATTGCAATCCGAAGCAAATGACTCACAAGAGCCTCTCTCCAAAAATCAGCATAGGGATGGGCAAAATAGGATTGGCCTGTAGATGTAGTAATTCGATCCAATTCCCAGTCCATTGCAGCTTCATCATCCGCTTTTAGCCAACCGTCATCCAGTGCGCCGGACCCGTCTGGAGCTGGGATTCCATCTTCAAATACGGGTTGTAAGCCTTGCTGCAAGCCAACAATGGTATTCAACATATCAATAGACCAACGCTCGATGGTGCCAGCCCCCACCTGGAATTGCAGAACGGCATCTGCACTACGAACATCGGAGGACGGATGACCGCTAATAGTGCCCACTCGACCTGTGAGAAATTCGTTATCTGCGCAAATCGCCCAAGGGGCAGCTTTTAAGAACCGGAGAGGCCGAGTGTCTGCCCAGCCTTCAGGCATATGGGCATAACCTGGTTGGATAGGCTGCAGAGCCGAGCATTTCAGACGTTTCACTAATCCGCCTAGATTCCCTAGTCCTACTAATGCTCCGCCGTTCTCTGCGTACTTCCACAACTGTTCCGCCGATGCTGCTCCTTCTCTAACAAAAGCAACAATCGCGAGATCAGGCTTCAATGTATTTAATAGTTCCGGGCTGTCCACCCATTCAAAAGGTACACCTGCACGGCCCAATATCTCACCAATATACGATTCAAAAACATTAACATTGTGTAAGCGTCGAGACTCTGCCTCCTTACGGTCTAGCACAACAGCTAACTTGGCCATTCTCATCTGAATACTCTCCTTTATTAGTAGCGGAACAAATGAATTCGTAAGCAAATGCTCCCAGCTGAATTAATTGTATCTTACCTGTATTTTATCTTAATGCTTATTGTAATGACCAGTTCTTTTTTATGTCTTTAATAATGGTTTCTATTCTTTACCGTTTCCGTTATAATTTAAGATTGAAACAATTTTAATTACGAATGGACGAATACAAATATGAGACGTGAAAGCGAATTTCGTTACTCCAAGTTGGCCAACATCTTGCGTGAGCAAATTTTGTCCGGTTTTATCAAGCCAGGTGAATTTTTATATTCGGAAAATGAGCTTTGCCGATTTTACCAGATTAGTCGGACTTCGGTACGCAAATCGCTAGAGCAGCTGCAAAAAGAAGGACTAATCGTCAAAAAAGTTGGACAAGGGACGATTGTAGCCCCCGACTTGGTTATTCCCGAAAGTCAAACGAAGGTTCTGCGCATCATGGCGCCGTCCCCATCGCATTATGTAGATCATTGCATGCCCATTATCATCCACGCGTTTAAATCTAGATATCCCAATGTCGAAGTGAAAGTACTGAGCTTTCCTTCTATCAATTTCAAAGAATCGATGCAGGCCTCTATGGAGCTTGGGCATTCGCCTGACCTCTTGTTGGTAACGGACAGACAGTACGATGATCTGCTTCGGTTAGCTTCCTTCGAGCCCTTGCAAGAAAGATTCAAAGATCAACTGGACTCCATGTATCCGCAATTGGTGGAGGGCTTCCGCAGAGAAAGTCAAGTAAAAGCCGTTCCTGCTACCTTCTCGCCTGTATACTTGGCCTATAACCCCAAGCTGTTTGCTGCATACGGTGTTCCTAAGCCAGAGCCTGACTGGAGCGTAGACGATTTCTTATATGCAGTCCAGAAGTTGACTGTAGATTCCAATCAAGACGGTATAACGGACCAGTACGGTTTGTTACTGTCCTCTTCCTCCAGCCGCTGGCCTGTGTTCGCCTTACAGAATGGCTATACATTCCAATCTTCTTCCAGTAAGGAAGCGTTGGAGAAGACGTTATCCTTTTTGCACGACATTATATACCGCAAGCGCGCTGTTACCCTGTACCAAGGAGCCAAAGGCATTAATTCGGATGCTTTTGTATTAGGAAAAGCAGCCATGGTGCTCACAACAACGATTGAACTAGCGAGTTGGGGTGAAGATAGCGCATTCGAGCCGCAAGTTGCTCCGCTGCCATTTGGTCCGGAGAAAGCATCCTTGCTCGTTGCTAACGGCTATATGATTCCTAGTCATTGCCCAGACTTTGACTTGGCCGCCCAGTTTATGGAGATTGCTCTAGACCCTGAAGTGCAGATTACATTAGCAAGACAGACCGGGTTCCTCTCCAGCCTCACGGTGAATGATCAGGTTTGGGATCAAGATGAACTTCACTCGTGGAATATGTTCGATAAAGAGATTGTGAACTGTTTCTTCCTGGGTGACATGTTCTCCGATCCTATGGTGATTGCTGAGATTGAGTCTGAGATGGATATGTTTTGGGCTGGTCTAGAATCTTCAGAAGAATTCGCAGTTCGGATGATCGCCATTGTAGAAGACAAATCTTAATAATTCAGCTGCATAAAGCCTCCAGACCTATTGGTTTGGGGGCTTTATACTTATTACCCTAGGTATTTTGATCTATTTGTTGATGTTTTTCGATATTTTTCCTCATGAACTATTTCCACATAAAGGAGATTGGAAAATCATGTCGAATACCGTATTAAACGAAATTGGCACAGACAAAATGACAAAGGTGGGCTTTTCATGAAAGAAAAGTTGACGCGATGGCTGTCCGGAATATCCGGCAATCTTAACAAAGCCAAGCGGCAGTTTACGAGTACGGATCAACATCAGGAAAAAGGAAAAATGAAGCTGCAAAATCCGATTCGCTCCGTTGGCGTTATGTTGTTCTTGTTATTTTTTATAAGCATTGTTGCTATGGTTGTGTTTGCAGGTGTGCTCTCAACGAACATTTCCAAAGGAATCATTACAGACAAGGTGTCAACAGCCTCCCAAGAAACAATCGTACAAGCGTCTGACAAGCTTGATTTCTTCTTGGAGAACTTGGAGAACACCACGGTTCAAGTGATGTCAGACGATGTATTAGCCGACAACCTGAACAAATACAAAGATAAAACCTTAAGCGCTTATGATAAGCTGCAAGCGGGTTCTACGGTTTCCAACCGATTGAAGAATTACGTCATGGCGAACAGCAAGATCGCAGATTTGAATATCGTCCCTTTAACGCAAGAAAGCGAATCTTATAAATCCAATACAAGCATGAAGGATGAAGTATTCAAATCAGCTTGGTTGGAGGAAATAAAAAAGGCTGATGGTAGAGCTGTCTGGTTGCCAACCTTGAAGACTGGGTATATCTCAGGCCAGAATGTATTTGCAGTCGGCCGTGTGCTTCGCAACATTAAATCCAACACCGTTGAAGGTGTCATGATTCTGGAAGTTAAAGAATCGGCCTTGAAAGAAATACTAAGCGGGTTATCCATAGGTGAAGGCAGTCAGACTGCTATCATTACCCCGACTAATAAAATCGTATGGTCCGATAAAGCAGATCAGGTAGAAGCAGATTATCCGATTGATATTGTCGGAGATGCTGCCAAAGCAGCAAAGGAATCCAATGGTTTTAAAGATGACGTCAATGATAAAGAATCCCTTATTGTGTATAATCAGATGGCCCGCTCCAAGTGGTATTTAACTGGAAATGTACCTGTAGAATCGCTAGTTAAAGAAGCCAAGAAAATCTCAAGTTTAACATGGAAGCTGGTCATAGCGGCCGCGATCGTTGCAAGTTTGCTAGGATTACTCGTCATGCGAATGATTGGCTCTCCTCTTATCTCTATGCGGAATCTGATGATGCAAGGCGCTAGAGGAAACCTCGTTGTTCGGACGAACTTCAAGGGTCGTCGGGATGAGATCGGACAATTGGGTGACAGCTTCAATCAGATGATGGATCAGATTACCCATTTGGTTCGTCGGACGAACGAATCCGCGATAGAAGTGCTGAATACTGCTACTGAATTATCAGATGCCTCCAAGAAGACGGCCTTATCCGCCAAGGAGATTGCCGTCGCCACCGAAGAAATTGCGTCCGGAGCTTCAAGTCTAGCCATGGAAGCCGAGCGAGGCAATGATCTAACCGGCAATATTAATGTGAAGGTCAATCAAGTGGTTGCCGCCAATCAGCAAATGGAAACTTCCAGCGCTGAAGTGAACACAGCTAGCCGACAAGGGATTGTATACATGTCGGAGCTCATAACCAAGACGAATGCAACGGAAGAAATGACTCGCTCCATGGTTGAGAAGGTCGAGAAACTGCAGGAAAGCACTCGCTCCATTCGTAAAATATTAGATGTTCTGAATTCGATGACCAAACAAACGAACATTTTGTCCCTGAATGCTACGATTGAAGCTGCCAGAGCAGGAGCCGCCGGTAAAGGCTTCATGGTTGTCGCCGATGAAATCCGCAAGCTTGCTGACCAATCCAAACAATCGATCGATGTAGTTGCTCAAATTACAGATACGATCCAGCATGAAATCAAGGAGACGGTATCGGTCCTGTCAGAAGCTTACCCGCTGTTCCAAGAGCAAATCTCTTCTGTCAAGTATACGGATGAGATCTTCAAGCAAGTTTCGGAACGGATGGGCGGCTTTACGGTTCAGCTTCGCGAAGTTACGGGCTCCATTCAGCAATTGAAGGACTCACAGATCGTCTTATCGGATGCGATGAGCAATGTAAGTGCAGTAGCTGAAGAATCATCCGCTACTTCCCAGGAAGTTGCTTCGCTCAGCACAGAGCAGCTTAGCATCAGCAGCGGCCTGGTTCGATTATCGGAGAAGCTTGAAGAGCTGTCCAACTCCTTGAAGGAATCCCTTAGCAAGTTCACGATTTAGAGCATACATACCAAAAGACCTGATCGGGCAACTCCCCGACCAGGTCTTTTCTATTATGCCGTCACTACCCCTTGAAGGGATGCACAACCGCGCCGCTAACCCCCGGCCGAACTCGGAACAGTCCGCCGGACAACGGATATTGAGCCAAATCCTGTTCACTCATCCCTGTTCTCGCAGAGGTGATGTACAACTCATCACGATTGGGACCAGCGAACATGGCTGATGTCACTTGCAGTGCCGGAACAGAGACCATGCCAATCTTGCTCCCTGTTGACGGGTCCCATCGGCTTACCTGCGCCCCGCCCCACTGAGCCACCCAGAGCATGCCTTCATCATCGATCGTCATCCCGTCCGGCACCCCTGCATCCTCGTCACCGAACTGGACAACGACTCTGCGGCCTGTAAGCTCTCCGCTCGCAGAATCGAAGTCGAATGCTGCAACCTGACGGGTCGGAGAGTCAATATAGTACATGATCTTTCCGTCCAAACTCCATGCAATCCCATTGGAACAGCCTACATCGCCAACCGCTTCTCGAAAGGTCAGATCGGGTTCCACACAATAGAGCTTTCCTTGGGCCGGCGTCCCCTTCATACTCATCGTACCGATCCAAAGTCTTCCCGAAGAGTCACATTTCCCATCATTGAAGCGATTATCCGGCTGATCTCCTTCGATTCCATCGATCAATGTTTCAAGAGCTCCGCTCTCTGGATCAAATGCGGCTATAGCATGCGGGAAGCTTATGATCACCTTGCCTTCAGAGCCAGGCACAACTACAGTCACAAAGTGATCGAAGGAATACGTTTGTTCGTCTCTTGTAACAGGGTTATAGCGGTGCAGCTTGCCATCGGGAATATTCACCCACCATAATACCCCCGTCCGTTCGTCCCAACACGGACCTTCTCCTAAAGCATTTTTGATATCCAGTACTAATTCCGCTGATAATTGCTGCATTCTACATTACCCTCCCGAATGAACACCTGATCGTTAAGCCAATATGTACCATTGTACCATGTAAGAAAAACAGGCGTAAACACTCGAAACAGCTTCCCTTAGTCTTAGCGCATTCGCAAAAGGGCGCAAAGCAAAACCGGCCACCTCAGTTTCCTGAGTTGCACCGGTTTAATAAGAATCCGTATGAGCGGGAGGATGCATACAACCACTAGCAGCCTTTACCCCAGCTTGCTCGTTAGTCCAGGGACGGGTCAGCCTTCCAGATCGCCTTATAGCGTCAGGCATGCTGATGCCCATTACCTTTTCCGCCATTACTTTCTGATACCCCGCGATGGTATGAATATTGTCTTTGAGATTCGCTGCTGTATCGGCTGACTGAACGGTCACATCCGCCAAGGACTCGATCATTCTGGACAATGCCCTCTGACTGCGGGCCAGTGATTCTAACAGATCGAGCTTCACTTCCAGCTGCCTACGGATCCAGCTCATGTCTGATCTCCAGCCCCGCCTCCAAAAAAGTTACCGAAGTCGGTTCCATCCATGCCACCTGAAGTTTCCTCCGGTTTGTTAAGAACGACCGTTAAATTTTTGGCTAATGCATTTTCCAGCTTGGTCAAGCCATCAATCAGCTCAACAAACTGCTCATGATATTCCAGGGGGACCTTCAATTGATCGACATGATTGTCATACGTCAGATGATTCAGATGGTTCAGGATCCAGTCGCGGGATTTGGAAGCTTCATTCGCCTTCGCCTCCAGAATGACCGAGATATTATACTGCATACTGACGGAAGCATCCAGCATTTGCATGAAAAAATCCGACCGTTTCATAACGATTCCTTCCTCCTGCACAATCTCAATTTCGTAATCCAATCCTCACTCTTCTTCATCATGGTCTCCCAGCTCTTTGATGACTGTCTCGAGATGATAGGCTATCGCATCCTCCAAGTCCGCAATACTTTGCAAATAAGCTGTCACACTCTTGGCAATATCCAAAGCTCCTTCTCCTACTATCTTCGCGTCGCCTAATCCCAGATTCTCATTAGGCATTGCGGTAATAATGTGAGAAATATTAGTAATCGATTCTCGCTTCGATTCCAGTACTCGGGCCATTTCATAATGAGATCTTGCAATATGACCGATGATCGAAGTAACCTGATGCTCCATGGATTGTCTCTCCTTAACTATTTGCGACCGCAAATATACTTTATAACGAACGAAGCTTCATACGCTTGGCAGTGCCGCAGCTACTTCTTATCATATGTTCGTATCCGCGCAAAGGTTAAAGAGGAATCCATCCATGAACACGGGTCTCCTAATAATTTTCATCCATGCTTGATCTTTAATCCGGTCTGCTTCAGAAAAGAGGGGCTTTTGATCAGCACAAGGTCATGCCTAAACATTTTTTTATTGAAATATCGATTGAGTTCCGCCACTTGAAGCGATTTGAATTTAAGTAATTGACCGCGGGATATATGCACATACACATCGAACTGCCGATTTAACTCGGCTAACAACCAATCAGGATCAGTCCCGCAATTTTTCAGCATGGAAGGGCTAAATTCCATATGACCAACACATTCTTTGCTCGTTCGGAACAAGCCTTCCATTCCTTTTAAAACATGTCCTTCAAAGCCTTCTACATCAATTTTAAATAAACAGCGTTGTTTGGAGGCTGGCATCTGATTGGTAACAGAGTCAATCGTAATGCTATTTATCGTTGTGCGCTTATAGTCTTTTTCATTATGGCCGCCGTGTTCCCCGGCAGTCGAGTTGCCCGACCACTCTTTACTAATATAAAACTCCTGCACCTCCTGCTCACGATCTGATGCGATAGCATAGAAGAGCTGCATTTGACTCCGATTAGGATGTTCGGCTATCGATAATTCATGGTAAGGCTTGAAGGCCATATTGGCTTCAACCCCAATAATCACGGCATGTTTGTCATACTCAGCGGCCATCATTACTTCGCCGTAATTCACGCCAACATCAATCACAAGCGTGGGTCTCCATAACTTAACAGCCTGCAGCCAGAACTCGGTCAGTCTCGGTTGTGTTACGCCCTTGTAATGGATCAAAGATTGACCTCGAGCGTCTAGCCGATCCGTAAATAGGTCCCGGGATGTTCCCTTTATGCGGACTCTTTGTATCCTATCCAACCTGTAATCACCCTCTCCATCCATAATTCCTTACCATGCCAAGCCCTTATAATGGCTGGAATTCGGGACATCCGTACGAATCCGCACTAAGTCAATAACAGGTTTGGTTATCAGCTCATCTGTAAAATACGCCTCATACAACTTGTTCTTCTGTGCGATGACGATCATATCAGAAGCTGTCAGCAGCTTTTCTAAATCAGGCTCTAACCGTCCAATCAGGTGCTGCGGGGGAGCACCCGCATGCTCCTTGTTCGAATTCCCTTGAATCGATTGCAAGACGAACGGATCATGAATCATGACTTCATAACCTTTGCCGATCAACCGTTCAATTAGAGCAACAATGGGACTCTCCCGCAAATCATTGGTTCCGAATTTGAAAGCTAACCCTAATATTCCAACTCGCTTCTTACCGGCTGACTCAATCAGTCGAAGCGCTCGGTCTATCATCTGCGAATTGCTTCTTTCAATGGATGCCAAGACGGAAACTTCCAGATTGCGAGAACGGGCAATTGCATTAAGTGCTCTCACATCCTTTGGCAAGCAGGATCCCCCGTATGCAAAGCCAGGCTTCAAATAAGCTGGCGATATATTCAGACGATCATCCTTGCAGAATAAGCTCATCAGCACATGCGGATCCACTCCAAGAGCGCTGCTCACAACGCCGATTTCATTCGCGAACGTTACCTTGAGCGCATGGAAGGAATTATTCACATATTTGATCATTTCCGCTACTTCTCTGGAGGTTGAGAGAACGGGTGCGTTCACACCGCTGTACACTTCCTTCATGACTTGGTAGGCCCGCTCATTCTCCATCCCAATCAGAGTATAGGAAGGATTATAATAATCATGAATGCTGCTGCCTTCACGGAGAAATTCCGGATTACTTATAACGGCGAAATCTATACCCGCTTTTTTCCCGGATTCAGCAACTATTGTCTCCATAGCCTTACACGTCCCGGGTGGTACTGTAGAGCGAATGGCAATCGTTAAGAATGGTTCCCGTTCCTTGATCACAGTCTTGATTAGCTCCGCCGCATGCCAGATCGCCGTTAAATCGGCGTGACCCTGCTCATCCGATGGTGTTCCAACACAGAGCAAGCAAACATCCGACTGTCGAATCGCTTCTTCGCCGTTCGTTGTTGCGCTTAATCGACCTGAATGTACCTGCTCCTTCACCAGATCTTCTATTCCCGCTTCAACTATCGTCGGAAGACCTTTGCGTATTGATTCGACCTTGCGGGGATGAATATCAACCCCTATTACTTGATGACCCATCTGGGCCAAACAAGCTGCCGAAACGCAGCCGACATAACCGAGGCCAAGAACTGAAATCGTATAGGACGTATTTGCAACCGTCATATCTATTCCCCATTCTTTGAATTATTGGTTCTGCTCCGCAGCGACAGCATAGAATCTGGACAAATGGCTTATTACTTTATCCGCGGTTTGTTGCTTGCTATACTTCTGCAGCAGTTCACTTCTAGCACGCCTGGCCCTATCCTTGGCTGCTTTTCTGAATCGCGTTACATGCCTCATCTTGCGCCGTAAATCAGCCACGGACGGCTCGGCCCAGCGATGTCCGTTAAATAACGGATTCTCGCTTTCTTCGATTTCGGACAACCGCTCGATCTCCACAAGGTAAGCATTGTCACTCCGCATGAAATCCATATGACCGCTCCACTTTGTTCCAATGACCGGGATCTCCATTAGCATAGCTTCAAAAAAAGGCCTCCCCCATCCTTCTCCCCTCGTCGGGAGCACGAATGCATCACATGAACGGTACAGTGCGAACATTTCCTGAGGGGAAAGCATTTGTTCAATTACGTAAATGGCCGGTTTTTGATCATCCGTTTTCGGATGCTGGTTCAGAATCGCCTCTATCTTGTCACTGCGATCCGTGTCCCGGTTCTTGATCACAAGCGCCACATTATCGTCGGCTGAGAATTCACTCAGGAATGCTTCCAACAGTACGTCATATCCTTTTCTCTGCTTCAAGTCGAAGACGGATAAGAACAGGAAGGATTCTTTCACAGATAGCTCAAGCTTAGGGCCCGCAGGTATGAATTGACTCGTATCGAAAAAGTTGGGAATGAGCCTTATGGGTACTTTCACACCCGAATTCCGGAATGTGCTCTCATTAAAGCTGCTCTGAACCCAAACTTCGTCAAATCGGTTGAGTGCAGGCACCCATGCTTCAGGAATACGATCGGTTTCGAATGTGGTGCGCACAATATTATAGGTGAAATCTGGGTGAGGGCTGACATTGGTGCCGGTCCAGTTGTAAAGATATATATCATTGGAAGGAAGCACTGTGTTCTCGAATGAGGAAATATACTGGATCTCATTTGCTGGCAAAACTTTATACTTTTCCTTCATATCCCTTGGCACGATCCGTACACAATTCCCGGCTTCCTCCAAAATCCGCAGCAAGATCCGGTTACCTTCCGCTAATCCGTGTCCATTATAAAAAATGCCTTCTAACATGATGTTCACCGGAAGCTTATCTCCCCTCCGTATTTTTGGATGGCCTGATTGACTATTTCCATGGTACGTTCTATATCGAATCGTGTTAGTAGATTGAGGCGAGCATATTTGCCAACCGATTTAGCAAGCTTTTGATTGTTGTATACATACCGCATTTTCTTCCTCAGATCTTCCAGTGAAGGTTTCGCCCAATAGTGTCCGTCGAACATCTCAAACTCATTGTTGCTGATTTTCTCGAACCGATCGATCCGCACCGGAAATGAGTTGCCAGCATTCATGAACTCCATCTGTCCGCTCCAAGCCGTACCGATCACCGGAAGCTCCATCAGCATCGCTTCAAAAAAAGGACGTCCCCAGCCCTCTCCCCTTGTAGGGAGCACGAAGGCATGACATGTGCGGTACAAAGCCATTAGGGTTGGGATTTCAAGCATCTCATCAATCAAATATACAACTGGCTTGTCACAAGCCGACTTAGGATGTTCACGAATAACCTGCTCCAGCCAATTGACCCGGCTCGTATCTCTGATCTTCATTACGAGAGCAATGTCATCATCTGCAGTAAATTCGCTCAGGTATGCATCAAGCAGAATGTCGAAGCCTTTCCTCTCTTGCATATCGAATACCGATAAGAGCAGAAACGATTTGTCGACAGACAATTCCAGCTTCTCTCCATGGGGCTTATACTGGCTCAAATCGAAGAAATTCGGCACAAGCCGAAGCGGCACCGTGACACCAGACCCACGGAATGTTTGCTCATTGAACTTGCACTGGACCCATACTTCGTCAAATTGGTTCAGCTTCGGCACCCATTGCTCTGGGATACGGTCAGTTTCAAAGGTCGTACGGACAATATTGACTCGAAAATCAGGATTCACCTTCACCTCTGGACCGATCCAGTTGCAAATATAAATGTCATTGGAGGAGAGCTCCGTCTGTTCAAAAGAGGAGATATATCGAATTTCAGCATCCGGAAGAACGGAATATTTCTCATTTATGTCCAAGGGTTCAATCCGTATACGGTAACCAGCACGGTCCAGGATGTTTAATAACACCCGATTGCCTTCCGCGAATCCATGACCATTATAAAAGATGCCTGTGAGCAAAATGTTCACCGATTGTACGCACCTCCTCCGCTATCGTATAAAAATCGGCTCTCTTTTGACACAGCACATGTCTACCTCTACCAACTATTTTCTGAATTTGCTTAATTCTGCGTCTACAAGTTTACCTACTTTACCCATGTTGTACTTACTCAACAGCTCTCTTCTCGCTGAACGGCCTCTTTCCTTAGCTTCCTTGCGATGGGTAAACACATACCGCATTTTCTGCTGGAGATCTTCCAGAGAAGGCTCTGCCCAGTGATGGCCGTTATACATGTCATAATCCGGATTGTTCTGAATACGGACTAATTTATCCACTTCAATGAGATAGGAATTATTCCGGTTCATATATTCCGTCTGTCCGCTCCAATTCGTTCCAAGAGTAGGCAGCTCCATGAGCATAGCTTCGAATAAAGGCCGCCCCCAGCCTTCTCCGCGAGTAGGAAGCACGAACGCATCACAGGCCCGATAAAGACTAAGCAAATCATGCGTCACAAACATACGATCCATAATGTGTATCTTAGGTCTCTTCGAGTGCGGCTTGACATGCTTATTAATTTCGTGCAGCAGCCGAGGCGTTTCTTCCGGACTGCGAACCTTGATGATCAGCGACACACCCTCATCCGATGAGAACTCGTTCATGAAGCCCTTAACCAATAAGTCATACCCTTTGCGTTCGCACAGTTGGAAGACAGACAGAAACTTGAAGCTGTTGTCCGATACAGGCAGCGGCATCTTCTCGCCTTGCAAGATATACCTGCTGTCGTCAAAAAAATAAGGAATAAACCGGATCGGCACTTTGACACCGGAATCTAGAAACGTCTTGATATTAAATTTGCATTGCACCCATACTTCATCGAATCGATTAATAACTGGAACCCAGCTGTGCGGGATCCGATCCGTTTCGAATGTGGTGTGAGCGATATTGACTCGAAAAGCAGGGTTTGCCTCCATCCTGAAGCCCACATCCCGGTTAATGAATATATCGTTGGAAGCCAGCTTCGTACTTTCAAACCACGCGAGTGTGCCCATTTCTCTCTTCGTCAGTGCCAGCTTGCGCTCTGATCTCCAGTCTCGCGCAACGATTTTGACCGGGTGTCCTGCACGATGCAGCATCGATAAGAGCACCCGATTGCCCTCGGCATACCCTTTTCCGTTATAAAACATCCCTTTGAACATGATGTTCATCGTCTGCACCATCCTACCGAAATTTCTCAATCTCCCGGACAACCTTCTGAGCTGCTTCTTTCATACTGAAGTTGGACAGCAAATACTTTCGGGCAAGTATTCCCTTCTTCATCGCTTCCTTTGGGTGTTTTTGCACATACCGCATTTTGGCACGTAGATCTTTCATAGAAGGCTGAGCCCAGTAATGTCCTTTCAGCGACGGATTGTGCTGAACAGGCACAAGCTTATCTACTCGAATAGGATACGAATTGTCTTCATTCATGAAATCGGTCTGTCCGCTCCAATTCGTTCCAATTACCGGCATCTGCATGAGCATCGCTTCAAAAAACGGTCTTCCCCAGCCTTCTCCTCTGGTCGGCAATACAAATGCATCACAAGTTCTATACAGTCCAAACAGTTCAAATGGAGACATCATATGGCTGATGATCTGAATGGCTGGCCGGTATATTTCATTCTTCGGATGCCGGCTGAGGACGTCTTTTAGCATAGGCAATGTTTTCCCGCTTCGGATCTTGATCACCAGCTCGACATCATCTCTCTTGGAGAACTCGTTTAGATACGCCCAAAGCAAGATATCGTAGCCCTTTCGTTCACGCAAATCGAATACGGACAAGAATCGGTACGAGTAGTTGGATCGAAGCGGATATTTATACCCCATTGGTTGGTACTGGCTCTCATCAAAGAAATTAGGAATGAGGACCATTGGCCGCACAATACCAGATTGCTCGAACGTTACGAGATTAAACGTGCATTGAACCCAAACCTCATCGAACTTATTTAATTCCGGCACCCAGGAATCGGGAATCCGATCCGTTTCGAATGTCGTACGGGCTATGTTAATACGAAAGTCCGGATTGTAGCGAATTTCTGAGCCTACCCAGTTGTGTATAAACACATCATTGGATAAAAGCCGTGTTTGTTCAAAGGAGGACAAAAAAGCAACCTCTTGGGGCGGCAACGCCGTTTTACCCCAGTCCTTATCTATTGCTCGTATACGCACTCGATAACCGGCTCGGCTTAATATACGCAACAGAATCCGATTCCCCTCTGCCAACCCATGTCCGCTATAGAACGCACCTTCTAAGAGGATGTTCACACAATCCCTCCTTCCACTTCTTCTTACATTCCTTTCAAGCGTCAATGTTTATAGACTTTTCCGTTCTTCCATGACTTTACGGCATACCCACAGTCCCTTTGTTTCTACCTTCTTGAACCAGCCCGGAAGCTCAGATACGAGCTGCGTCGGTCCTGGCCAAGTACCCACATCATGGAATGCAATGTAACCGCCCACTGCCACGAACGGACTCCAGAACTCAAAATCTTGTCTTACCGAAGAATAACGGTGGGAGGCATCTATGAATAGTAAGCCAATTGGATTTCTAAAGTTCCATTTACGAGAAAGATTCACCGTTTTTCCCCGCATTGGTTCCACAAGGTGCTTAACACCGTGACGAGATAAGTTCGCCTGGAATTCATCGTACACTTCATCCTCGTGATGCAGCTCCCGATTTGGCGTCCAGTTCCATTGATCTACGCAAAAGACGCGTCCTTCCCGGCGATCCTCTGCCGCTTTTGACAGCCAAATGGTCGATTTGCCTTTCCACGCTCCCAGTTCTACAAAGGCAGGCACCGGAGCGTGATACCGGGCGAGCTCGTATAGCGTCTCTCCTTCCTGACGAGTCAGCCAGCCTGGGACGGATTCCGTCATTTTGTGTATTTGCTCTAATCTGGTTTTCTGCACACTATCCTTCTTGAACAAAGAAATCCCTCCACAGCCAAAATGGTAATATTTTCTGCAAACCAGTCCCACATAGCACATTATGTGCGAAGCAATCAGCATGATCGGGACGTCTGTCGGACATTGCCAAAAAATAGGACTTTGCTACAGCCCAAATAACCATTGCATATGCCGTGGACAACTAATTAGTTACAGCATATACAGTAAAGATTAGCTAGTTTGAAGATTAATAGGGAAGGACGATTGCACGTGGAATTCAACCGTTATCTGCGCCCTCCAACCGAATATTACACCACTACGGAAGAATGGCTGAATACACAAAGGGACCCTGGTCGTTCCATACAGCTTTTTTACAATACGCACAGAGTGTACTTGCGAGAGCCGAAAGGTTTGGAGAATCCGGTACACTGGATCTACCGTCCATTTACGGTGAAGAAATATCGCCAGCAGAACGGATACGCCCTCCAAATTCCATATGGCCGTGTATGCCGGGAGAAGTGTACGATCATAACCCCGGAACACAAAGAGCTCTGGGACTTGTCCTGGTTGAACTTCAAAGGTGCTAATGAGAAGGATCTGCACCTAGTCCCTAAGCTGCCATCTATTCAGAACATATCGGGAACGGTTGCTCTGCTAGGAATTAGAGAAAGCGGCGTTTATTATCATTGGATGGTCGATTTACTCCCGCGCCTGCATTTGCTGCATAAATTAGCCATTCCTATAGATCGATACATTTTTAACGGAGCGTCGCGCACACCATTCCAAATCGAAACGTTGAAGATGTTAAATTTTCCATTAAACAAAATTATATGGAGCCATAACGATATGCATATTCGAGCCGACAAGCTGATTGTTCCTGGGGGGGGCTACGGGATACTCCCGCTATGGGCCATCCAATATTTGCGGGAGCAGTTGATGGTAAAGCACAATATCCAACCTATCAGCGGCTATGAGCGAATCTATATCAGTCGAGCAAGGGCAACCAAACGCAAGGTGTTAAACGAAAATGAAGTGATGCTTCTGCTGGCGAAGTATGGGTTTCGCAGTGTAACCCTGGAGACGATGCCGGTATCCGAACAAATCCAGTTATTCGCATCCGCGCGAGCAATTATCGCCCCGCACGGTGGAGGCTTGACGAACATCATATTTAGTCGGCCCGGAACCAAAGTGATTGAGATGTTCTCTCCCAACCACATGCACACTTGTTATCCGATCATCAGCAGCCATCTGAAACACGATCATTACTATTTGGTTGGTACGGGCAATCGTCCGCCAGAGTATGTTAATCCCCGCATCCATGCGGATCATATAACTGTCAGTCTGAGGGATCTTCATCATATTATTAAGATGGCAGGATTATAGCTTAACCGGATGGAGGTTATTCATTGTGTCGGAGACTACTATTCCAAAATTAAGTTTGAACGTAACCCCATTGAATAAAACCGTGATCTGCAGTATGGCCATGGGGAACAACCATGTGAACTACATGCGCTGGATGGCTCCGACTGTCCAATATTATGCGGCACTTCACAATATGGACACCGTATTGCTGCCTCTCTTTGACTGGAAGCCGCATAAAGCTCGTCCCTCTCCATGGAGCAAGGTGATCCTTATCCATCATTTGCTGCAGTACTACAAAACGGTAATCTGGATGGATGCGGATATGATTATAGTTAATCCTTTCATCAATATTATGAGCGAGCTGGATCCCGATACTCCAGTTCACGTGGTTGCGTACCGCATCGGTAAAAAGACAATACCGAGCACAGGGTTGTGGGTATTCAACCAATCACCGGAATCGTTCCAAATTCTGGATGAAGTGTGGGAACGTACAGAGTTTCTAAAGGACGGCTGGTGGGAGCAGGCGGCTTTCATGGATGTAATCGGTTATGAGCCCAGAAAGCGCTCCTGCATTCTCCGCGGAGAAACTCCCTATACAAGAAACGTGAAGTTCATAAATGAACGGTGGAACAGCCGCATGCACGTACCTGTAATGAATCCGATCATCGTACACTATTCCGGATTTAATAAATCGGAAGAAGACATGCGTAAAAAATATCATTTATTCTTGAGACGAATTATGTGAGGTGATGATTCCTAATGACTGCAGCCAACCTGATCCCTAGTATGAACCTAGTCTGGAAAGCTCGGAAAGAAATGATCATATGCAGTCTCGCTACGGGAGCTTCCCACATCGAGATGATGCAGCTTATGGCGACTACGGTCCATCATTATGCCGCAGTTCATAAGATGGATGCCCTGCTGCTATCTTTACCCGATGTACGACTCGCGCCTTCCAGGCCGCCTGCCTGGGACAAAATTGTGCTGATCAATCATATGCTGGGGCATTATGAAACCGTAATGTGGATCGATTCGGATGCCCTCTTCTGCGAAGTGACCACGGATATTCGTCAAGAACTTGATCCTAGATACCCGATGCATTTGGTCGCTCACAAGATCGGACGCAGTACAATTCCTAACACAGGCGTATGGATATGCCGGCGCTCACCCGAGACTCAGGAGCTGCTAAACGCCATTTGGAATAACACCGCCTATATTAGACATCGCTGGTGGGAGCAAGGAGCACTTATGGATTTAATCGGATGTGATCCTAACAAATGCGCATTTGTCAGACATACCCGCTATACCACCATGATTAAGTTCTTGGATCATAAGTGGAATAGCAGACTTAAGGATTGCGCCGACAAACCTGTTATTTATCATTATTGCAGCAAGCCTAAGCCCATAGAGGATATGCGTCAGCGGTACAAACATTTTCTGGAGAACGTTATGCAGTTTCCTACAGATGGAATTTAGTAAAAGGAAATGGGGGATTATTATCCATGAAAAACCAGGCTCAGCTTTCAAAACCAGAAGGGTTTTATAAAAGCTTGAAGGAATGGAGAGCTATTGCTCCACGGCGGATACGTCCCTCTAAAATCCATGTTATTACAAATACTTCCAGAGCCCTCCAACTGAGCACACCGATAGGAATAAGGCCAACGACACATTGGATGTTCAACAGCTTCGCCAAGGCCCCAGTAAAACAAAGAGAAGGGACTATAGCCGTCGTTCCCGACGGACGGGTTTGCGGTGCCTATTGTGATGTATTGACGCCGGATAACAAGCTGCTTGCCCCTCAATCGCTCCAATGGAGACTGCAACCCACAGAACGTCATGTATGGAAATCAGAATCGCTGCCTCCTTTGAAAGTGATGAGAGAGTCCGTTGCCTTGTTAGCCATAAAAGACAGCGCCATTTATTATCATTGGATGATGGACGTAATACCGCGAATTCTCTTACTGCAACAGAGCGGTATTCAAGTGCAGCGCTACATCGTTAATGGTTCTAAACAGGCTTCTTTTCAAAAGGAATCACTGGCTCTGCTCGGTATATCCCCCTCCCAAATCATAGAAAGCGACGCCAGCCTGCATATGCAGGCCAAACGGCTAATCATTCCTGGATTCAAAGGCCATGTGCGGGATAAGTGGTCGTGCGACGCCTTGAGAAAGGCATTAAAAGAGAATAACGGTATCGAGCCCATTCCTGGCTATGAGCGTATTTACATCAGCAGGGAGAAAGCACGCAAACGGAATGTGCAGAATGAACCTGAAGTGATGGACTTGTTATCCCAATACGGGTTTCGTAAAGTTATTCTCGAAGCTATACCGCTCCGCGAGCAAATCCGTATATTCTCGTCCGCGAGCGTTATAATCGGTCCGCATGGAGCGGGGTTGACGAACATCATATTCTCGAATCCAGGCGCCACCATTATCGAGATATTTTCCCCTCAGTTGGTGCATACTTGTTATCCGGTGCTCAGCAGCATTGCTGGCCATCGCCATTATTATTTAATCGGTGAAGGAGAGCGGCCCCCCGAGTATGTAAATCCGCATAACCGCAGAGCCGATATAACCGTGAATGTGCAACAGCTTGCTCAATTGTTGAAGATCGCCAAAATAGGACAGCTCGGCTATTAAGCCGAGCTGTCCTTTATTTATTGGCTATTCCCAAGAGCGGGATCTCATGAACACCCATTCCATTCTTGCCGGCCTTAAATCCGTAACGCCCATCCATCTGTTGTTCTCCTCAAGAAAATGAAGTTCTTTGAACTTAGAATGATCACGTTCGCCGCTAGCGATGATTCTGAGATCATGCGTACGCTCAAAGCGTTGCAGCAGGAACTTGGAAAGTCCAGGTTTGTAGAAATCATGTAATTCTACTAGCAGATCGCAGTAGCGGAGCGAGTTCGTAATAGCAGGCTGAAGGATCTCTAATTCGTATCCTTCAGCATCACATACAATCAAAGTCCTCTCAGCTTGACTCTGTTCCGTAACCTGCTTCAGTTCCTTATGCCCACAGTTAGATGCTACGGTAATCCGGTTGCGGACCCCGTTCTTCTCTGCCATCTTCTCGCAATGTTTCCTGGCTGATGCTTTGATATCATAAGCAAACACCTTAGCATTCTGCATGCGCCGAGCCAAGCCAACCGTGTAATATCCTTCCCCGCTGCCAATGTTGATAATGCAATTATATCCAGTTGGAATCACCTGTTGTTCCAGCAGCTCGTGAAGCTCCATCTCGTAACAGCCGAGCAGCTTGGTCATTAATACAGGAGTTGTATCTTCCTGAATATACTCCATCCCGGCAAAAGGACCGTATCGAACAGTTCGGCCATGATGCGCGACGAAAATACGCGAAGCCGCGGTCAACTTGGCCTTCTTTTCCGCAAAAGACATGAGCAGCCCTTCTTTCCGCTGTTATTCCACTGCATTCAGAAATGCACGCCTAATCCTTCATAATCGAATCCCAAATCGTTAAGAGCTATCGGATCAAGAGCATTGCGAGTGTCGAGTACATAAGGGTTTCTCATCTGCTGGCGCATGAGTTGCCAATTCGCAGTATCCACAGCGTATTCACTCCAATGGGTAAGCAATAGAACTGCATCCGCGTGAATGGCTACATCCTCTGCACGAGCACAGTAATGAATCGGCAGATGAACGTGCAATCGACGAAACATAGCCATGCCCTTCGGATCATGAACGGTTACATCGGCCCCCAGCTCCAACAGCCTGGTGATGATGTAGGAAGCTTGTGTATGCCTGGCATCATCTGTATTCGGTTTGAAGGTAAGTCCCAACACCCCGATTCGTTTTCCATTCAAAGTTTTGAGACGCCTCGTAATTTTCTCAACACAATACTCGTGCATTCTCGTGTTGGATTGCTCAGCCGCCCGCACAACGGTCAGCTCGCTCCCGTACTTTTTGCCGACCGCTAGCAATTCCGCCGTATCCTTGGGGAAACAACTGCCGCTCCAGCCGCTGGATATTTGCAGGAACTGAGGTCCAATTCGACTGTCAAGTCCCATCCCGACTGCAACGTCAAGAGCATTAGCGCCCAGCTTCTCGCAAAGTCTGGCAACTTCGTTGATGTAACTGATCTTCACGGACAGAAAAGCGTTGGACACATATTTAATAAGCTCAGAGCTCTTGGCATCGGTCTCGAAAAGTACAGGAAGTGCAGTCTTATGCTTGCTTGGGAAAGGAAAATGCTCTGCCATACTTGTATACCCGATCTGCTCCAGCACGTCCTTGTACAAATCTCTCATGATGAACCGAGCTCTAGTATCCGAACAACCGATCACGATCCGATCAGGAAAAAATACGTCCTCAAGCGCGTACCCTTCACGCAAAAATTCAGGGTTGCTAACAACAGCGAATGTACCCGAGCTCGATTCATACCCGGAAGACTGTTCAATCAAGGAAGTTACCAGGTCCGAGGTGCCTACAGGCACCGTAGATTTGTTAACGACCACGGTGAATCGATTCGTGCTCAAATGCGCGCCGATGCTGGAAGCAGCAGCTTGAACGTATGTCATATCAACAGACCCATCGGGACGAGATGGGGTACCAACTGCTATAAACACAACATCAGCGTCTCCGACCAACTTATAATCGGTAGACGCAGACAATGTTCCCGCTTGCACTGTGTATCGAATGAGCTCATCCAGACCAGGCTCGAAGATTGGACTCTGACCTGCGCCAAGGAGTCTCACCTTCTCAGAGTCAATGTCTATCACTACCGTCCTGTGTCCAAAAGAAGCAAATGCGGCTCCTGTAACGCTTCCGACGTAGCCAGAACCAATGACGGCAATGTTCATGGATGGTCTTCCTCCTCCTGACTGTCTTTATTTACAACCCGCCGCTCTTGATACCCATCAATCATACGGCGTAATCCTTCTTCTAAGGTAATTCGAGGTTCCCATTGCAGCAGCTTTTTTGCTTTATTAATATCCGGGCGCCTTACTTTAGGGTCGTCCTGCGGAAGCGGCATATGCATAAATATACTAGTTGATCCCGCGAGCTCTACAACCTTCCTGGCCAATTCTTCGATCGTGTATTCAAAGGGACTGCCTATATTAATAATTTCCCCATCTGCTCTCTCGGAAGCCATCATCCTGCGAAGTCCGTTTATGGTGTCATCCACATAACAAAATGACCTCGTCTGCAGGCCATCTCCATAAACCGTCAGCGGGACGCCTGATAAGGCTTGGCTGACGAAGTTGGAAATGACCCGCCCATCATCATTGCGAAGACCTGCTGAATACGTATTGAATATTCGCGCAACCTTGACTCGAACATTGTAACGTTTTCTATACTCATAACAGAATACTTCGCCAAGCCGCTTGGATTCATCATAACATGCGCGAGGGCCCCAAGTATTCACATTGCCCCGATATTCCTCTTGCTGAGGATGCTGTTCAGGATCCCCATAAGCTTCACTTGTGCTCGTATATAAGAACTTGGCATCCGAAAGGCGGGCAAATTCGAGGGCATTTCTAGTCCCAAGCGTATTCGCCTCAATAGTTTGGAAGGGGTCCGCTTGATAGAACTTGGGGGATGCGGGGGAAGCTAGATGATACACTTCCTGTATATTCTCATCCATCAGCTCTCTCAGCTCCCAAATTCTGCTGTCAGCCACATCCCCTTGTATAAGCCGAAACAAGCCTGTTCCATCCAACGCTTCTACCCGCTCAGCAAGGCCTGTGGACATATTATCTATGCCTATCACATAATGGCCTTCTTCAACTAGCTGCCGGACCAAAAAAGAACCGAGGAAGCCAGCTGCTCCAGTCACTATAATGCGAGTCAAGTAGAATCGCCTCCTTCTACGCCATATTGCTCTTTCAGAAATGATCGGAACGGTCCTTGTAATGTTGAATCCTTGCAGGCAAGCTCTACCGTGGCTTTCAAGAACCCGAGTTTATCTCCGACATCATATAATTTTCCATCAATCCTATAGGCATACAAGGTCTGAAGACTAGCAAGCTTCTGAAGCGCATCCGTCAGTTGGATTTCACCACCTGCGCCTTTTGGTGTGTTTTCCAGATAATTAAAAATTTCCGGCTCTAATATATACCTTCCAATAATGGCTTCATTGGAAGGAGGATTTGACATTGGCTTTTCTACCAGAAGATCCACTTTAATCAGACGATCGTCGATCTTTGTACCGCCTATAATGCCGTATTTGCATGTTTCCGCCCAGTCCACGGGTTCTACTGCAATAACGGAAGCTTTCCTTTTATCGTAGACGTCGATCAACTGTTTGAGACAAGGAACGGGGCTATCGATAATCATGTCACCTAATAACACGGCGAACGGCTCTGAGCCAATGAATTTGCGGGCACACCACACAGCATGCCCCAGCCCAAGCGCCTGCTTTTGACGCACATAATGGATATCAGCCAGATTCGAAACTTCCTCTACGATGTGCAGCAAATCACTTTTGTTTCTATCCTTCAAATTCATTTCCAGCTCTTCATTCCTGTCGAAATGATCCTCTATGGATCTTTTACTTCGGCCGGTTACTATAATAATATCTTCAATACCTGAACGCACCGCTTCTTCGACAATGTACTGTATCGTCGGTTTATCCACAATCGGCAGCATTTCCTTGGGCATCGCTTTTGTTGCTGGAAGGAATCGAGTCCCTAACCCCGCTGCAGGAATGATCGCTTTCTTAATTGTCATATCGAACCTCCACAGCCAGACTCGGTCGTCTCAGCGAGGATCCAAACGGCACAAGAACCCCATGGTTACTGCTGGAATTGTTTAGCCAGGACTTAACTACCTCTTTGCATTTCCACTCGTAAAACAGCCCTTTGACATCACCGTGATAGCGGGTTCCGCTCTTGAACAGGGGAAGGCGCGCCGCTGCAGGCTTTTTGCGTGAAATGCTGCCCACACTCCAACCTGTCTTGACTCGGTATACGCGCAGCATTTTTTTGCTGGTGACAGGGATAAGCATACTAGCACTAATAATCGTACAACCGCTTGGAAGTTCACTCAGGTTATAAGAGAAATACGTTTGACGAATGTTCCCCTTTTTGACCCATCGGAATCGGTTAGGGCGCAAATGAAATTGTTTAGATGGCTGAGAATCAGGAAGTATCTCCTCTGCCGTTGGGGTTTCAGTTGTTGGGGCTATTTCATGGTCGGTTACATCCTCTACTTGATCCGCATCGTCACTCACCTGGTAAGGTTCCTCGATTGCATCTACTCTGATCAGCGGTTCCACATTGTCCATAATTCGTGAAATCTGACTCGTTAGCTCATTCGCATAATGCGGAACCGTATGTGAGGCGGTCATGAACCCTCGAGCTTGCTTGCGAATTTTTTTGCGCAACTCCTTATTCAGGTACAACTGCAGCATCACTTCATACAAGTGCTGCTCCTCCCCATCATCAGTTGGGAGCTGCCAGACCAATTCACTAGGAAAATGTTCATAGACCGCGTTCGCGGGAACAATGGAAGGCTTGCCGTATGCCAGCAGGTCCAGGATCGATTCGTCAAACTCATCCTCCGACCCTGCTTCTTTACGCAGCGTTATACCAACGTTAGAGCGGCTAATCAATGATGCGTACTGCGAGTCTGAGCGGGGATGAATGCTTACGTTCGAGGATAACTGGAATCTGTCCAGCTGCGAACGCAGACCTTCCAATTGCTGCTCATCTGCCCCCGAGATGATCATATATTGGATATCTGTATATCCCTCATCGATCATACGCCTCAAGCAGCGCAATACAGCCTCTACGCTCTCCTCCAATACATTCTCTGTGATGCTGCTGAAGACGAAATTTTTCTCGGTCAAGAGAGTTAGCATAACCGGGATTTTTACTGGCCGGTTGCAAAGAAATAATTGAGTAAAGCCTTGTTCCTCCAGACTTCGTATCATTTGCTTGGAATGCACAACCAATAGTCGGGCCGATTGCAAACCATTGTGCCAAGCCTCGCTCTTCGTTGCCTGTTCGTGGACTACGACCACTCCGGGGTACTGCGTCATGTAAGGAATCATGTAATCATACTCAGGACCATTCCCCAATTGATACAGCACGGCATCATACCAATCAGCAACCTCAGGATACTCGGTATGATGACGAATACTGTCATTCGCAATCGGAGCATAATTAATATCCTCTTCCGATCCATCCCCAATGAAGAAGTGACAATCAAACGACTCCGTCAAATGTGGCGCTATCATTGGCATATACGCATTTTCAATAATTCTCGCAGCAGTGAGAGGAGCAAACACAGCGAGTTTCTTACGTATCAGTTTCCTGTATGCTGCAGCCAGAAGAGCGGCATCTGTCCGGTTGGCAGCCGAGCTCCAGCCTTGATTCGAGATCGGCGATAAGAGCAGGATCCGATCAGGAGAAATTCCTGCCAGCTCGGTTGCATCGGCATACACCTTCTCGGAATGAACGATAACCAGATCACAACTCCTCACAAAGGCTGCCGCATTTATGCTCATCTGATTATCTGCAAGCAGGGCTGTTACATCATTCAAAGTAATTACGGTCTTTGTATAACCGAACCATTCCTTGCTCATCATGCTGAAAGGAGCGTCGAAGGGAGATAAAATATGCATAATGTCGATTCGGTACGATTGCAAAAAACGGCCAAAATGTTCTTTTCGCGCTTGCCTATTATCAGTAGAAATCGTTAATTGCTCTACACCATCCGCGTATCGATAAACCGAATATTGTCCCTCCTGCCGCACCAGTAAATGGGTCAGGCTCTCGGAATACATTTTATTGGTTTCATAATCGAAATCGAAGGATCTGATGGAGTAGGCATACGCAATGTTCATCAAGCCACCTCCTGACTATGCTTTTTATGGTTATCCTATGCGCTTTCCAGCTCAGAGTTATGGACCGTTACCCCTAGTAAAAGGAATAAATTTGAAATTGTACCCGACCCGCATCCGCATGTGACCGTTGCATGTGAAGCTCGACTTACATATGGATAACGAATAGGATGAACTATGACTGAGACGGAGGGGTTTTCTTGAAAATAATTGCACAGCGGTTATACAAAGCATTACAAATGGACGGGCAAGATTTTGTAAAAGCCATGTATGCCGAGATCTTGAACCGCGAACCAGACCCGGAAGGCTTGGCGAATCATATAAAAACGTTACGTTCCGGCACAAGCAAGCTGACAATAGCGGTGGGAATGATGCAGAGCCATGAGGCCGCATCCCTCTTTCAGCATCCAATTTCAGCGCGTTCTAAAGATCTCAATTCCATCTCAGAAATTGTCAGGCAGATGTTCGCTCTTAAACCGGAGCCGTTCGTCCGCCAATTGTACGGAGAGCTATTTTCCCGAAAAGCAGACGCGGCAGGGTTCCAAAACTTCATGAACAAGCTGCAAGCTGGTCATTCCAGGCATTCCATCTTAATTGAAATGTTATTGTCCCGCGAATTTGCATCCCTAATGGCACTGAATAAACATGCTTTTGCCAAAGAAAACCTGGATCGATTGATTCAAAGCTTTTATTCCTGATAAGGGATCATGAGTGGGAACGGAGGTTAACGAAATGTCATTACGCACAGAGAAGGAGTATATAAAGCATATATTCGATCGACATCCTGAGCTGGGGAATGAGGACGTTCAAGTCATCTCGAGCGGACATCAGAACCTGGTGCTGGTTATTGGTCAAAAGTGGATCTTTCGGTTTCCTCTTACCAGAGATACCTCTTCCCTAGAGCGGGAGCAAAAACTGCTGCCAAAGTTAAGCAAGCATCTTCCCCTTCCGATTCCGAGCTTCCAGTATAGTTCCAGATCCAGAGATAAAATTGTATATGTCGGCTACCCCATTATTCAGGGAACCACATTGGAAAAAGATATATTCCAGAATCTTCCGGCAGAAACTCAAGAGAAATTAGCCCAAGATATTGCGGCATTCCTGACTAAGCTGCACACCTTCACACAAGATAAGATCGTTAAGGTCAACCGCAACGAATTCTGTTCTACTTGGAGGAAAAATTGGACAGGGTATTATCGGGCGCTTGAGATGACTGTATTTCCGCATATTGGGACCAGGGAACAATTATGGATCATGAGTATTTTTCATGAGTATCTGGTACGTAACGAGAATTTTACATTCCGACCTTGCCTCATCCACGGTGATTTCAAAAATGACCATATTTTCGTAGACACGAAAGGTCGGATCAATGGGATCATTGACTTCGGTCAAATGAAGATGGGTGACCCTTCTTATGATTATCATGATTTATTCCTGACCTATGGCTCGACATTCGCACACTTGGTGTTTAAGCATTATCAGGGGCCCAAGGACTCAACCTTGCTTGATCGTTGCCGTAACTTCTATGCGCATGTTATTCGATTCAGTTCCTTAATAAACGCCATCAATAACAAGGACAAAGAGAAGTGGGAGAGACGATTACGCTGGCTGAAAGAGAAAGCACGCGAGGTCTAGGAAGACTGCAGCTATTTAATAAAGATAGAAAGCACCCTCCAACCATGGAAGGTGCTTTTGCTTACTTCAGCCGCTTAGGATTAGGAAGATCGGGAACGCCCTCCACATCCTTATCTGCTTTCATTCTATCCCGCCACTTCATATAGAGCTTGAGATCGTTCGCAACTACATACTGCAAAAAAGATTTAAGCACTCCCGCTTTGTCCAAGCTTTTGAACAGCATTAGCGGAACACGCCTGTGGCTGCGATACGCGCCGATATGGTCGATCACTTTGAGTTTGCCGCTTGGCGAGACGATAATATGAGCCAGACGTGTATCAATACGGTTAAATTTCATTCGGCGCATCTCTTTGATAATCTCAAGCAATTGCCGGGAAATGTCTTCTGTATACTTCCCTCGATCAGCTAAGAACTCCTCCAGAGTCGGCCCTTGTATATATTCCATGACTACATAGCGCTCTCCCGCTTTGTAGAGCTTCGGCAAGAAGGAATCGCCGCGAGCTGCTTCAAGCGCTTTTCGCTCCCACACTGCATTCTCGGGTTCTGCGTATACTTTTACACAGCGCTCAGCCGATAGACGGAATACAGCCCCTTGCGCACCGACGCCTATGACCGGGTAGGAGGTTGGGTTGTTAATCTTGAGCCGTTTCTTCCCTCCGACCATCTCTTGAACGACGGAAATCGCTTTGAAATCATCCATGGTTGTCCTGCTCTCCTTCACAATGAGAACCACCCTGTTCGGAGGGCAGCCTCATTCATTGTTATAGCAAGCCTAATTCCTTGAGCCTGTTCTTCATCATCAAACCCACTGCTTGAGGTGAAAATTCATTGCGAATCGTACTCTGTCCATTGATGGCAATTGTTTTCCGGTACTGCTCGTTGTACCTTACCTCACGCATTGCATGCGCAGCATGCTCAATATCGGGGTCTGCCCAAGTCTGATAGGCTTTATATGGCCCCCAGTCGCCTCCGACCTGGGTTAGGTTGTATCCAACTGGACAAGAATTCGAGAAATTCATGAAGTCCGTATTACCCGACCAATAAGTTCCGAGAACCGGCTTACCCAGATACATCGCCTCTGCCAATCCAAGTCCGAATCCTTCTGACCGGTGCAAGGAAACGAAGCTATCAGTACAATTCAGCAGCGCATTAACCTCTTCACGCGACATAATGCGATCCAGAATATAAATGTTGTTGTAACCCTTAACCAATTCTCTCAAAATCTTGATATCGCCAGGATTAGCATGAGAATGGTTCAGCTTCACAACAAGCCCCACAGTAGGGTCATTCCGATCAAAGGCCTGCATGAATGCATCTATAGCGCCCTGCGGGTTCTTACGCCGTTGGTAGCTGTGTGTGTCGTACATGGAGAAGAACAAGAAACGATTATCGGGAAGCCCGAAGGTGCCGCGATTCATATGGGTTGGGTAGAAAACCTCTATTCCATGAGGGATCCTCACTACAGGCACTGGCGACTTCTTCGCAATGCTTTCTACAACGAAGCTCGAAGGCGCCCATACTTCTTGCACGAATTCGAATCCGTCACAGAATTCATCCGGGAAATCCGGCAGCTCCCAATGCCAATATCCGATGTTGTAACGCCGCTCGAATAAACTTTGGCCGAAGTGGTGGTGTACCGAACGCATCGTGTCCGCATTCATGTGGAAAATATTAATTTTATAATCGGGATGTTCTACTTCCTTCTCAGCCCAAGTTCGATCTTCCATGCGAATATTCGTTACAGGGAAGTTCATAATATCGAATGGAACGTCTGTAGCCGATAAAGATTTGGATGCAAGCCGGCTGGACTCCCCAATTCCCATTTCCGCGCGAATAAATCCGACTATATTAATCCCCTTGCGATACCCAGGCTCTTCCGGTTGCTCGACTTGTTCAACAACGGGCTCTGAAACGGCAATTTGAGCAGGCTCGGGAATAATAACACTTGCCAAACGTCTTCTGCGTCTGGCTATCCAGCTTCTTCTTGCTCCCTTTTTACGGAAGCGCCGCAGTCTCCATCTTCTCTTCAGGCGTCTTTTTCGCAGTCTCGCCAGACCGCGTTTTTTGATTTTAACCTTGACTTTGGAGGTGCGCTTCTTCTTCAATTTCTTTCTGGTCGAAGTACTGCCCGGCTCTTTCTTAATAACAACTTTTACAGCCGCCTTCTTCCTCCGCAAGATTCGTGAGGGGCTTGACATAAATCCCACCCTTTCCAAGTAAGATAGTTCTGCATGAATCGGATCTACTCTATACCCGTTCCCTCCAATAGTTCAGCAGGTCTTCCATTGTTTGTTCAAAAGGAATTTCCGGTTTCCACCCAGTTGTCTGATGAAACAAGGTATAGTCGCCAAGCAAGATCTCCACATCCGATGGCCGCAGACGGGCTGGGTCTTCCTTCACTTCAATCTCGATTGTACTGAAAGACAAGAGCAGATCGAGCATTTCCTGAATCGTGTAACATTTGCCGGAAGCAATGTTGTATGTCTCCCCTGGCTGACCCTTCTCAAGTGCAAGCCAATAAGCCCTTACTACGTCCCGCACATCCGTGAAGTCCCGCTTGGCTTCCAGGTTACCTACATAGAGGACAGGAGGTTTTTTAGCTTTTTCAATTTCAGCAATTTGCTTGGAGAAGTTGGAGGTTACGAAGTTCTCGCCGCGTCTCGGTCCGGTATGGTTAAAAGTCCGTGTCGGAATAATATGCAGCCCATAGCTCTTAAAATATTGATAACCCAAATATTCCTGGCATACTTTACTTACTGCATAAGGGCTCAGCGGTCGAAGCGGATTCGTTTCTTTAATTGGCACTTCATCCGGTTCAACATGACCGTATTCTTCACTGGAGCAAGCAAGCTGAATTTTACAGTCCAGGTCAAACCTGCGTACAGCCTCCAGAATGTTAACCTGACCCGCTATATTATTGTGAATCGTATCCATTGGAGAATTCCATGAGGTTGGCACGAAGCTTTGTGCTGCCAAGTGAAAGATCAAATCTGGCTTCACTTCCTGGATGAGATGCTCTACTGAGAACGGGTCCCGCAGCTCGCACTCAGTCAATTGGATATCCTTCAGATGTTTGATATGATCCATACGGCTCCGGTGTCGGATTGTTCCCGTCACTTCCACGTTGTTCGCGAGCAGGAACTCCGCCATGTGACTTCCCACAAACCCGGATATACCCGTTACTAAAGCTTTCATACGGTTATTGTCCCCTTTCCAATAGTTCGATCTCTTTGAGCACGGTCTTGATTTGCTGCTCCTGGGATTTATGGCATATTAGCAACCCATGGTCCGTAGAAACGATGATAAGATCTTCTACACCAATGACCACGGCTTTGCCGTGATCCGTGTATATGATATTCGTCCTTGCTGAAAAAGGGTGGGCAGAACCGCCTCCTTGAACAATGTTCCCATGCTCATCATGAGGATGGATACGATCTAGGGAAGTCCACAGCCCTACATCATCCCATTCGAATTGGACAGGAATCGTATAAATGGTCTCTGCCTTCTCCAGGATGGCGTAATCTACTGACACCTTGGGCAAGCTGGCATACGAATGAACCAACTGCTCCATCGGCAGAGTCAAGGTGTTCCATAACTCCGCTTGGTGCTGCATCATATAATAAGCGATAGTTGAAGGCTTCCAGACACAAATTCCACTATTCCAATACACATGTTTCTGTTGAACTAACAGTTCCGCCTTGGATAGCGAGGGCTTCTCGATAAAGGAGTTCACCTTCAGCACACCGTTATCAAGACTTCGCTCTTCGGCTTGTATATAACCGAATGCGGTCTCCGGCCTCGTTGGCGTAATCCCAAGGGTTACGATCGTTCTCTGCACACAAGCGGCAAGCTCCGCTTTGCGCAGAGCGGTGATCAAAGCTGCACTGTCCGGAATGTACTGATCGGAAGGCGTTGTTACAATAATTTCATCATCTTGAGCATCCAGAAAATAACGTGCTGTTAATCCAACACAAGGCCCCGTATCCCTTTGATCCGGCTCTAACAAGAGCTGAGCATCGGATAATTCCGGAAGCTGCTGCTGGACCAGTCCTTTATAATTCGCCGATGTAATGACGTATATCGACGAATGAGGAAGCCATTGGCTGAACCGCTTGTAAGTCTCCTGAATCATCGTCTTCTCGGATGTGAGAGCAAGGAACTGCTTGGGTCTCGATGGAACGCTGCGAGGCCAAAACCGGGTTCCAACACCTCCGGCCATGATGACAATTTTCACCGAATCCCCTCCTAACTAGGTGGTACGACAAAAGGATATGTCTTGTGTATACTATGCTCCGGGTGTCAGACGCACATGGACATATCCCCCCCATTAGTCGAAATTGGCGTTTGACTAGAATTCAGTTGCGATGTTTGAAATACATGTCTAACAGCCCTTCATCGTCCGTCATTGATGGCGTGAAGGGCTGTCGTTTACGTCTTTCCTACTGCTTGATTTTTCTATGCTTGACCAACCAATGACCCACTGCTGCCGGCTCTTCATCCATTATTCTGAATAGTGCTGCTTCGTCCTTTGTTAAGGGGACAACGTGGCTAACCTTAAAGCTTAACTCCCGGTGGTCCGAACCCATCTTTAGCTTACTTGGAACGAAGAACGCATGCGATCGAATTTCAATGGAACAAGAGGAGGTGTGTGGCGGAAGCGGAATTTCCGCTGTAAATCTGCCTTTCTCTATTTCCATAGTACGGAATTGACGGCCGTTAATGTAAATAGTCCATTGAAGCTTGCCGACACCGCTCTGCATCTCGGGAAGCAAATGCTCTCCTGCTACGAGAAGGCATTTAAGAGGAGCTGCAGCATTGCCTTCAATTTCTATTTTCCAACGGGGAGCCACCCATGAATCTTCATAACGGTTCGATTGGCGGACCACAGGCGTTGCACCGAACACATGGTATGTTTTTAACCGCTCTATAAGCCAAGCAGGTCCTTCCAATAAATGATGCGCAATAAACTGAATAAGCCAGTGGTTGGATACAGCTCCGTAGTTTTTTAAGCTTGTTCGGATAATTTCCGGAAGTCCTACACTGAAGTATTGCTTCACACTCTTAGCTTCCTCGTGAAGCCGTGAATTAGCAATGATCTCATTAATAAATCCGAATTTGTGTTTCTTAACCAAGCGCATCCAAAGATCATAATCCATACAAAAGTTTAACGATTCATCGATGGCACCAATTTGATCCAGCGCGCTCTTACGGATGAAAACCGCTGGCTGGCAAATAGTACATACATCGAACAAACGGGACTTGTTGATTGAGGCGTCGACCGGATATGGATAAAGAACTCGATTTCCGGCGTCCGTGTGGTTCGCCTTGCCGTATACAGCACCGTATTCGGCATGCTTTCTTAACATCTGTACCGCTCGTCGGATCGCTTTAGGATGATACGTATCATCCGAGTTCAACCAACCGATAATTTCCCCATTAGCCATGGCCAGTCCTTTGTTAAGCGCATGAGACTGCCCGCGGTCTTTTTCCGAAATGTAGCGAAATCTGGATTCAGACCTGGCGAACTTTTTCAAGATATTGACTGTACCGTCCGTTGATCCGCCATCCACAACAATATGTTCTATGTTCGGATAATCTTGAGACCAAACACTCTTAATGGTTTCGCCAATATATTTAGCTTGTTGATAGGATGGGGTAATGATCGTAACCAGCGGAGTTTTGTTATGCGATTCATTCTCTGTCATCTCTCCTACACCTCTCCCGTCACTCTGTAAGCCTTGTACCAGTCGATCACACTTCTTAGACCCACCTCCATTGGTGTTCGTGCTGCAAAACCGAAGCGTTCTGCGGCACGTTGAACGTCGAGTCGGCGTCGAGGCTGCCCGTTGGGTTTATCTGAGTTCCAGACAATCTCTCCCTCATAACCGGTCAGTCGTTTTATCATCTCCGCAAGGGCTTTAATCGATATTTCTTCACCAGAGCCGATATTAACGGGTTCCGAGTCGTTATAATGTTCCGTTGCCAGCACAATGCCCTCTGCTGCATCCTCTGCGTAAATAAACTCGCGAGTAGGGGTCCCGTCTCCCCATAAGATTATGGAAGATGAATGATTGCTTGCTGCTTCCAGGCATTTGCGTATCATAGCCGGGATGACATGGGACGTCTCCAAGTCAAAATTGTCCCAACAACCGTATAAGTTGACGGGAAGCAGATAGATAGAGTTGAACCCGTATTGCTGCCGGTAAGCTTGTGATTGAACCAGCATCATTTTTTTGGCAAGCCCATACGGGGCATTCGTTTCCTCCGGATAGCCGTTCCATAAGTCGGTTTCCTTGAATGGCACAGGGGTATGCTTCGGATACGAGCAGATCGTACCGATTGCTACAAATTTCTCGACACCAGCCAATCGTGCGTGTTCCATAAGATGCGTCCCCATCACCAGGTTGTCGTACAGAAACTTGCCGGGATTATTCAGATTTGCGCCAATCCCCCCCACTACAGCGGCCAGATGAATAATAACTTCAGGCTTGCTATCACGTAACAATCTTTCTATATCCGCTTCTTTCCTCAAATCGTAATCTTTACTTCGGGGTACAATCACTTGACGGCAGCCGCGCTCATACAGCTTGTTAACCACATGTTTTCCCAGAAAACCCGCTCCGCCGGTAACAATGATTCTTTTCCCGGATAGCTCCATCCTCTTCACCCTTTCCTGGTGGAATGCGTCTATTGTTTACGATATGTGAAGAAGTGGAGACAGGTATAGACAAGTGCATGGCCTTCAAGAAAAAAGTTGTGCAATGGATGTAACTTGTCCAAACCGATTATAGAAATTTTTCATAATCTATAAGTAATCATGAGAAAGGTAGAAGGTGAGAGCTTATGAGAATCATTGAAATTTTGCATAAAAGTATGCGTAAAGAGTCCAGTAAATTCGTCAAAGCCTGTTACCGAGAGCTGTTGAACCGGGAACCAGACCGGTCTGGCTTTGATCATCATCTACATCTTTTGTCTCACAAAAAGCTTTCTAGGTTTGCACTAATGGAATCATTCTTGACCAGCGCGGAAGCAGTACATCTTTATGAGCATGGCTCTCCGAACATGGCTGGCAAAAAACGCCCCTCAGCCGCAGATTTGTTAATGAAAATGTACAAATTGTCTACTGACGGTTTTATCGAGACATTGTATCAAGAACTGCTGGGCAGAAGCGCTGACAGGCAGGGAAGGAACCAATTGAGGCATCAGTTAGCCCACGGCGTCCCTCGCTGCGTCATCGTAGTCGGAATATTAAAGTCCGGGGAGGCGCAGGAGCTGCTGAATGCCGAGAGCCACCTTGCAGTAGCACAAAAAATATTGTTTGATTTCTGTCAAAAGAAGTTTATGCCCCACATTAACACTTAACTCCAACATGAACAGAGTTCCGCAATTGTCACAAAAGATGCAGCAGCGGAACTCTGTTGTTTTTTCCATATTTACTAGCCCTACAGCTTCAGCGTCAACCCTGCATGTATGCTTGCTGGTAGCCTTCTTCGAATGCCTTGGAGAAGCCTTCATCAAAGCCCTGATTGTACCCTTGATTGAAGCCTTGGTCATACGTTGCCTTTTGCGGATCGGTTGGACGTTTTTTGAGCCTCCTCACCAACGCCTTTCCTCCTCGAAGCTTTCGCTTGCCGCGAACCAATCGCTGCTTCTTCCCCCCAGCTCCTGGCTTCCGCGAGGCTCGAACCGATCGCCTTTTGCGTTTAAGCATGGCTTAGACCTCCTTCTTAATTGTATTTGTTCCTATATGTTGTGCGCTTTTATAACGGGAGGTGCAATAATGGGCAGCCCTTCTTGGTAAGCCGCTTTCTCTGTGTCCGTAATGGAATGAATGAATCGACCGCCTAAATTCCAAACACGAAGTGCCCAGTCGGTAGAGATCCGATGCAGGATGCCCCCTATAAGCTGATATTGCTTCCCGTCTGCGGTCTGTACCAACGAGCCCTCGGCAAAAGCTCCACCTTCTGGAGGACGAACCGCTGCGGCCGCCAGCCTATCCGTCAACTGATTAAGTGTAAGCGGATCGCCTAGCGGCCAATTCTTGATATCTACTTGCGCGAGACGCGTTGCAGCAATGGGTTGGTCGGAAGAAAGCGGGAAACGCATCCCTTGCTCGATCCAATACATATTCATGCCCGTTCCCTGCACGACAACATGTGTCGGATAGAGGTCGTTCATCCTGGTAGGCGAACCGTCCCACAAGCTGAGCGTTTCATTCAGCAAGGAATGTGTCTCTCCCCATTTACTCGAATAGAAGGCTAAGTTTCTGCTGTATACCTCGTTGAACTGCTCGGCAGACAGCGTCTTAATCGTCGTGCTGCCCACATGATGTATGAATGTATCATGGGCAATAATTAGATCAAGACCGAGCAATCGCGCACGAAAGCCATAGTCATCATCTTCACAATTGCCAATCTCGAACCCTTCATCGAGGTAGCCCAACCGGCGGAAAACATCGCGTGTCATGAGAACGCAGAACCCGGTTAGCCGCCCTGTGGCTTTCCATTTAACGGAGTTTGAACGGTTCAGAGTTTTGGCGAGCTGGTGCATTTCCTCCAAAGATTTATAAGAGGTTTCAATTAATTGATCACCGCTAATGTAGTTAGTCACAGGCCCAACAAGACCGAATCTGTCGTTGGAATGTAAGCAGGCAAGCAGATTGGATAGCCAGCCCTCTGTTGCGATAGTGTCATTGTTAAGAAATAACAGCCTCGTGCCTCTTGCCATCATCAGTCCCTGGTTAACCCCTCCGGCAAAGCCCAGATTATGCTCGCTGATTGTGTGCCGCACGGCATTTCCCGGCAGGGAGCGCAAATATTCAGCTGTTCCGTCTGTCGATCCGTTGTCCACTACAATAATTTCGTGCGGCTCCGGAGTGTACCGCTCAATGCTTTCAATACAATCCTTCAGATAATTAAGCTGATTGTATGTGGGAATCACGATACTGGTACCGTCGAACAGATTGGCCTGCGACCACCCACCCTTTTCCATGCCCAGTTCATAGCCTTTGCTGTATCCAATATTGAAGCCCGCATCGAAGCCCCAATTATAGGACACGTTCAGTTTGTAAGGGCCCTTCGGATTCATCTTCCGTCTAAGCCTCTTTTGCTTGATCATCATTAGCCTCCTTCCTTGTACATTCTGTTATTTGAACGGGGCTTCCCCCTTAATCATGGAATTAGCCAAATGCCCGAAATCAATCGCGACCTTGCCCATTTCCGTGGCGATGCGCTGTGACAATATAACAGCGGCTATTCCTGCTGCAACTAGAGCAATATCGAACGGTTGAGCAGCCGCAATCTGCTCCATTACACGAGGCACATCAGCCACTCCGTTCACCGGGGTAACGACTGCAGTGACTTGAACGCCATTCCCGCGCAGTACATCGCTGAGCTGATCCGCAAGCGTTCCCGCAACAAGCACCCTTCTCCCCGAGAGAATACGTGACACGAATCCGGCTTGATACAAATAATAGTTGATTAGAGAATCGGTCAAGACCAACTCTCTGTGGTTAATCCCATGTGCACGGAATACTTCAAAAGCGAGGGGTTGGTAGTTGCGCACCCTTAGCTTGGGAATGCCAACAACAGTCGCTTTTCGAACCGATTGAACCAATTGATCGCGGGCATCGTAATCCGGAATCTCCACCCCCGCATATCCGAGGAAGGAGCCTTGCTCCTGGACTTGAGCAATACTGAGCACCGCGCCTTGCGCTAAGGTCAGCAGCTCTCCGTCACCTAGCCGAACCAACGACATCGGTGTCCGGGTGTCTAGTGCGTGGAGAATTTGACCTCCTAATTGTTCGGGAGTCAGCAAATCGCGGAATTGCCCCCTCAAATGCTCTAATCCAGCAGCGATAATCTGCTCCGCGCTTATCTCCGGCAATATTTGATAGTCCGGCGTCATGGAGTCAATTATCCCTTCTACTCCATCGCGAAAGCCGCCCTGTGCCTCTCCGTCATATTTCCCTTGGCGGTAACCCTCCACATGCCCTTTGTCAAATCCGCTGTTGTACCCGTCATTATAAGCAGAGTGCAGACCCGGGGATAAATCGTTGCGTTTGCCGGTTTTCCTTCCTCTACGGAGGAGCCCTCGACGTTTAATGACCCATTTTCTCTTCGTTCGATTGTTAATCAGACGAGCCATTTACGTTCACCGCCTTTACCCGAAAATAATTGTAAGCATTCGGCTTACCCGATTCTTATAAGTGTGATCGCTCATCGTACGCTCAAGGCCCTGATAAGCCATCTGCTTGCGCTCTTCCTCATACTGCAAGTAATACTCGATTCGTTCCACCAGCTCTTCCGCAGTGGAGTACGATGCAATCTCGCTGCCAGGCGCGTATACTTGTTGCAATCCTTCGCGCACATCGGTCAATTGAAGTGTTCCACATGCACCAATTTCGAAGCTTCGCGGATTGACGGACTTCGCGGGAATGTTCCGACTATTACGATTGGATTCGTCATCGATTGCTCTGTGCAGGTTAATGACAATCTTGGCGCCATTGTAATAAGCGGCTGTATCTTCGGGTGAGATCCAGTACCCCAGTCGAATTTGATTCGCAAGCAAGGAATACTGGTTCATCCGATCCCACCAATAGCCTGCAATAATAACCTTCTTGCCGCTCAGATAGGGAGCAATCTGATCGAATAGAGCAACGCGATTCCAGAATGCACTTCCGATGAAACATATATCTGTCTTGATGGATCGATCAATTCGCTTAGGATGATATAAAGCTGTGTTAACTCCAAAAGGTAAATGATACACCTGTGCGCAGCCTCGTTCCTGATAGAACGGAACACAGCTCTCTTCCAAAGTAAAGACATAATCGTAATGCGGGGCAATATCTGCTGTCACATCCGAATAATAGGGATCGTCCGTGAACCAGACAGCAGTCTTGATTCCTTTGGCGCGAAGAGCATCTACTTGAGATGCAGGAAGACATTCTACAGAGTTCAATGCAAGCACCAAATCTGCACCGATCGCGGCTGCCCGAGTTGCAACATCATCGGTAGGATCAGCGACATGGAGCTCGCGAACCGTCTCTCTCAAAGCATCAATTACCCCGTCATCGAGCGGCGCGTATGCCCATAGACCTGTTCGGACATACATCACACGCACCTCCCGGAATACTCCCTGCGTTCCCGCTCTCCTGGATTCCATACGCTGAACAATGGCATTACACCGTCCAAGCCGCTCCCCGTCTTCCCGGCCTTGATTGTATCCTTCAATCCGTCCAAGCTTCCATAACGATGTGTTTCGCATCTTGTTTCAAGCTCCCTTGTTACCCGAATACTAGCTCAAGCAGCCGGGATAGCCGATTTCGGTACGTATGCTCGTTCACGGTCCGGAACAAGCTCTTTCGCACGATCTCCCGCCTTTCTTCCTCATGAGTCAAATAATATTCAATCTTATTGCGCAAGTCGTCAGCAGACTGGAAGGAGACTATATCTACTCCGGGGGTATATAAGTTGGCCAACTCCGGTCGTTCATCAACCAACTGTAGAGTAGCGCAAGCCGAGATTTCGAATAGCCGCGGATTGACTGAATTTGCTGGAATCTGTTTGCTGTTGCGGTTATGAGATGCATCATCTGCAGAGCGGTGCATGTTAATTACGATCTTTGCTCCGCTGTAGTGCTTGGCAGTTTCCTCGGGAGATAACCAGAATCCATGGATTTTGTCCTTCAGCTTCTCATAATTCCGCATCCGATCCCACCACCAGCCGATAATCTTGAAGTTCTTACCGGATAGGTAATCTGCTATTTCATCGAATAAGGCAACCCGATTCCAGAAGGCGCTCCCGACAAAACAAATGTCACTAGTATAGGCTGCATCGACTTCCCTGTACCGAGTGAACTGAGGGTTGACTGCGAATGGTAAATGATGCACGATCTTACAGCCTTGATCCTTATAGAGCTGAACACAGCTTTGCTCCAAAGTGAAGACGTAGTCGTAGTGCGGAGCAAGTTGAATCGTTTGATCTGAATGATACGGGTCATCAGGCAGCCAAATCGCAGTTCGGATCCCTTTTGCGCGCATGGCATCCGCTTGGTCCGTAGGGAACGAACGCCCGATTGCATCCAATACCAGCACCAGATCAGGACGCAGGTTCTCAGCAATCGCAACCACATTATCCTCAGGACCCGCAACATGAACCTCGCGTGCTACTGATCGCAAAGCATCCTCTATCCCTTGATCCAGAGTATGATAAGGGCTCCCTTGCGCTTGCACATACAGCACTCTCACATCCCATTGCCGCTGGACTGGGGTCATTGCGCTGTTCGCATACATCCACTCGCATAATCCATCATGCCTGCCCTTGTCTCGGCCCAGGCGATAGCCCTCATTCCAGCCTATCTCCCACGGACCGACTGGGTCTGTGTGCATGACCGTTTGCTTACGTCTGCTTCGTCGCCGCTGCAGGGTACTGCGCATAGAATCACCTCCTTAAGCATTTACGAAGAAAATGCACTTCATAGCGAAGCTCCATTAACCTAGCATTTACGAAGAAAATGCTAACCTCATAACTCATGTTTAATCCGGATATATTCGTCAAGCGCATCCTTCCAATGAGGCATCTGATGGATCGCATTCAATTTGCTGTTGTCCAGGACACTGTATGAAGGCCGCTTGGCTCTGGTGGTCAGGTTGCCCGCTGAGCCAGGAGAGAGGTCAGCTTGTATGCCGAGTCGCCGGAATATTTCTTCCGCGAATTCATACCAGCTGCACGCGCCTTCTCCCGAGCAGTGATAGATGCCTGATTCACTTGTCTTGTTCCGGATTAGAGTAGTCACTGCTTTTGCAATATCCAATGTATGAGTTGGAGACATGAATTGGTCGTTCACGACTGTTATTGCTTTGCCTTCACGTGCCAATCGGATCATCGTCTCGACGAAATTGCCTCCTTTTCCGCTCGCGCCCGCTACTCCGAATAAGGAGGATACCCGGAAAATGTAATATCGTTTGCCATATGCCTGAATCAATTGTTCTCCTGAAGCTTTGGAAGCACCATACACATTGATTGGATTCGTTGCATCGTCCTCGGTGTAAGGGTCAGATCCCCGGCCTCCAAACACATAGTCGGTTGTAAAGTGGATAAATATTGGAGGAGCCCCGGAGGCAGAGCCCCTGCTGCTGGCACTGGCGCAATATTTGGCCATTTCCCAAGGCGCTAGGCTGTTAATCGTGAAAGCCCGTTCTGCATAATCTTCACACTCATCGGTCTTATGATAGGAGGTGCAATTAATCAGAACATCGAATGTATCCAATCCTTGCAAAAAAGGGGCGATCGCCCCAACATCCGCTACATCCAGGTCCTTGCGCAGCAACGGGACTAGGTCCATATCAGGTTCATTCGCGAATACTCTGCATAAATCAGTCCCAAGCTGTCCGTTTGCTCCCAGCAGCACGATTCTGGTCATGAGCTTTCACCGATTGAATCCTGAATGTCGAACATGCCTCCGTATAACTCTGCTTCCCGAATGATTTTATGCCATTTAATCAGGTCCCGATACCATGTGAGCGTAATAGTCTGTTCCATCTGTGGGATATGTCCCGCTTCCAGCTCGTTGTATATTTCAAGCGCTCCTCTAGCCGCAGTCCACTGTGCGCTCCAACCCAGCACCGACTCAATCTTATCGAAGCTTACTCGGTAGGAGCGGTGATCTGGATCCCCGTACCACTGGATGGTGACATCCTTAGGTAGAGCTTCTGCGATTTCATCTCCAAGCGGCCCAAGCTGATAATTGTTACGGTTGGAGCCGACGTTGAAAATTTCTCCGTTAATCTTCTCCGAGTCCGCTTCCAGCAGTAACGCCATGACGTCTGTTGTGTCTTGAACATGAACCATGGGACGCCATTGAGTCCCGTCTTTCATAAGAGGGATAACTCCGCTCTTCCAAGCGCCGAGCGTCATCCCGTTGATGGCCAGATCGAAGCGCATGCGAGGCGAGTAGCCATACACGGTTGCCTGGCGCATCACAACTACTGTGAAATCCTCATCAGCTAAAGGCAGCACGCCCAGCTCCGCCAACTCATTAGCTTTGGCGTAAGTAGAGAGAGGATTGGTCGCAGACTGTTCGTCGACAATCACATCCGCATCCACAAATCCATACAGACTGCAGGAGGAAGGAAGAATATATCGGCGGACCCCCATTTTCTTGGCCATCTTCGCCATATTCACTCGTGAAACATGATTAATCTCATAGGTTGCGTCACGGAACATTTCGCCGCTAGGATCATTGGAGATCGCGACCAAATCAATAACTGCTTCTACACCTGCAAGAGCATCCTCTGTCACACGACGGCTATCTTCGCGGATCAGTTGAAGATTAGGATGGTCGGCAAGCTTGTCGGTTCCAAAAAAGAAACGATCCAATGCTTTCACCCGGTATCCAAGTGCAAGCAGCTTCGGAGTGAGCACACTGCCAATATACCCGCCAGCTCCTGTCACAAGTACGGTTTTCATGCCTATCAACTTCCCTTCTGTTCTCTTGAGGATGCCTGGACACTTATACGTTCTGATCTTAAAAGTCGGTGATTAGTTCCTTCAACCTTGGTTGAGCCCTGTCTTTCTCCGATAAGATCGGTTGGCTCACCGGCCACTCAATACCGAGATCAGGATCATTCCATAACAACCCGCGATCATGCTCAGCGGAATAGTACTGATCGACCTTATATAACACCTGCGTATTCGGAGTAAGTGTACAGAAGCCATGAGCCATTCCTGGCGGGACCAGAAGCTGTCTCTTGTTATGCTCGCTCAATATGAACCCGGCCCATTGGCCGTAAGTTGGAGATTGGCTGCGGATATCGACAACTACGTCATAGATGACTCCTGTCAGCACACGAACCAGCTTGGTCTGAGCCTTCGGTTTCAGTTGAAAGTGCAGCCCGCGTATTACACCCGGCATCACAGACAAGGATTGGTTGTCTTGAATGAACGTATAGTTCAATCCGAGCCCCTCTATACGGTTCAAATTGTAGCTTTCCATGAAATACCCTCGGTGGTCTCCATGGACATTTGGCTCCAGAACGACTACACCGTTTATTTTGGATTCAAGCATGTTCAAGACTTTATTCCTCCTTAAGCATTTGGTGAACCAGCTTCGCTATGCAGGCTTAGAGCTATTCGGCGTTGTTCCGTGATGAAGTCGACTACATGTATGGCAAAAGGCATGGAACATGTAAAAGCGGGAGAAACTGCGTTCAGCACATGCACGGAACGGTGATCGCCTTCGATTACGAAGTCTTGCACCAGTTCCAACGTTTCCTTGTTTAATAATTGAGCTCGTATCCCAGGCCTTCCGAAGTCACCAAAGCCTTTAGGATCAATACCGTGAGCCAGCTTCATAGATAACTGAATGAAATTGGATTTGATATATTTCTTCATCTCTTCCAAAGCAAGCTTGCGGAAACCGAATGAGTTGGTCAGAAATAATTTGGCCTCGTAATAGACGATGGAAAGGAACTCACTTAACTTGAAGCGACTGAGCCCTTTATAGTTTTCACGCCATAGCGCTGGAATTGCGGTTGGCCCTATCTTGATGCTGCCGTCTACGGTCTTGGTAAAATGCACACCCAGAAACGGATTTCCGAGATTTGGTACAGGATAAATGTTTGTGCGGATGTCCGTCTTATTCTTGGCGTATTTTAAGTAAATGCCTTTGAACGGAATGATTGTATATTGGCGGCCAAATCCAAGCGGATGCGCAATCTGATCGGCATATAACCCGGCCGCATTAATCAAATACCCGCACCGAAAGGACTGATGGGTGGAATGAACCTCCCCATTCTGGTAGCTTGCGTAATGAGTGTTGAAGAAAAAAGTTACGCCCTTCCCTTCAATCTCTCGCTTGAGTGTCTCGCATACCTGCACCGGATCTACCGTTACCGTTGTTGGTGAGAATAACGCTTTGCGATATGTCCTCGCATTCGGATCAATAGCAGCCGCTTCATGTTCGTCAAGCCAGTAGAGCTCCACACCGCTCACATCTCCGCGGCGTTTCAGCTCCTCCAATCCTGCTAGCTCCTCTTCATTCGAAGCAACAATCAATTTCCCGCAACGATTCATATCCAAGCCTTGTTCCTGACAATAAGCTTGAAGCATCCGGTTGCCGTCTCTTGCGAAGCGAGCCTTTAGGCTATTCGCCGTGTAGTAGAAGCCTGCGTGGAGAACGCCGCTATTACGCCCGCTAGCATGATAGGCTGCATGCTCCTCCTTCTCTATGATCGCTATCCGGCAATCCGGTTCTCTCAGCTTCAGTTCTCTGGCAATGGTCAGGCCAATAATACCAGCTCCGATAATGACATATTCGTAGGAATAGGTTGTATCTTTAGTCATCTACGCTCGCCTTCATCTTCCAACAGAAGCCTGGCACTTGCCTCGTGAAAGGAATGGAAGGTCCCTGCGTCTGTCCACCAGCCCTGAAGGATGCCATAGGTCAGCTTGCCTTCCGTTGCATAAATATTGTTCACATCGGTTATTTCCAGCTCCCCGCGGCTGGACGGACGGATGCGCCGGATAATATCAAACACAAGCGAATCATACATATAGATTCCGGTTACACAGTAATTCGATTTCGGAGTGGATGGCTTCTCTTCAATAAATATAATGTTATCGTTATGCAGGATAGGCACACCGTAACGATGGGGGTCAGATACTTGCTTCAGCATGACTCTGGCCCCTCCTTGCTGCTTCGCGAATACATCCGCAGCGTCAGAGATTGAATCCTCGAACAAGTTGTCTCCGAGCAGCACTACGAACTTCTCATTGGTGTGAATGAAGCCTTCTGAGAGCAACAATGCCTGAGCAATTCCCCCGGCTTCCTCCTGGATCCTATAGGTCAGTCGAACTCCCAGGTCTTTACCGCTGCCTAGATACTCCATATACAAACCTGCGGAGTGTTTTCCCAGAATGAGCTGCACTTCTTCAATTCCAGCCTGCTGAAATTTTCGAATGGCATAATGAATCATCGGGTACTTCCCAACCGGAAGCAAATGCTTATTAACAATCTTCGTCATTGGATATAACCGACTTCCGGTTCCTCCGGCCAAAAGCACACCTTTCACAGCATTACCTTCCTTCCTTGAAGATGAGTGCCATTCATATAAAAGAGCGCGGGTCAACGCCCCATTTGTCGATAAACTTCCTATAGTTCGTCTCCACCAGTCGATCAAGCTCCTCTTGGCCCTGCTTGCGGAAGCTGGCGCTGCCATGATGGTGAACGAGCACATCCCCTGCAATAATGAGTCGATATCCGGCTTGCCTGGAGCGGTAGCAATAATCGTCATCCTCATAGTGACCTGGCGAGAAGCGCTCATCGAGTAGACCAATCCGATCCATCAGTTCACGCTTGAACAGAAAACATAAACCTACTATCCGGCTTACATCTTGCCATTTGGAGCGGTCCGATCGATTCATGGCATCCGCCATCCAATGAAATTCATCCAAGTTCTCATAGCTGACGTCGACCTTTTGTCTGCCGCTTACGTAGTTCGTGACGGGACCAACAATACCGATGCTCGAAGAACTGTGCAGACAATGAAGCAAGTTCGTCAGCCATCTATGTGAGACCACCACGTCATTATTAAGCAGCAGCAAGTTATCCCCGCTTGCCAATAACATTCCGTAATTGCAAGCAATCGGAAAACCGCGATTTTCTGGAAGGGACAAGAAGCGAATGTGATTGGCTTTGCAAAAAGAGGTAGTTCCATCAATCGAACCATTGTCAACCACGATAATCTCATAGGGGACATCGGTGTACTTCTGAATGGCTTCGACGCATTCGGCCAGTAAAGGAAGTCCGTTATAGGTTGGGATTATTATACTGGTGAGGCTCATGTTCTCACCCCCGCGAGCAAGCTTCGATTGCGGATCCTGTCCGGTTCTCCAAGCCGATCGCCCTTCTCTTCCATCAGCATGGACAATGCTTCTACATGATCGCCAATGATCAAATCGGCAACCCGGTTATGGCTGCCGGTATTGGAGTTGCGCACTTTATTGATGGAGATGACATCGACACTGACTGGACAGCTAAGCTTCAGACCTTTGGATATGGCAATAGCTTGGGCTTTGGGAGGTACAAGTAGGTTGTGGTAGCCGATTTCATTAATTGCTTTTCGTGACAATGCATGAGGGACGGCCGTAAGGGAATTGGCTTCCAAATCACGTCTGCCAGTTGCACGGTTCAATAATTCCTTGACCATGGTAACGGAATCACGATGACCGAACTGTCCCAGAAAAGGGGTAATGTTGTTCATAGCTACGTCTGTCCCCCTTTCTATCGCATCTGCAAACAACACTAATTGCTCAGCAGATACTGGGAAATCTCCGTCCAGGAATAGAACAATTTCCGATCTCGCCAGCTTGGCGCCTATTGCACGGCCTACATCATGCCCAAGAGCATCCGTATAATGGACAATAATGGCATTCGATCGCGCACGGGCCATTTCAAACGTTCCATCCGTTGATCCATTGACAACGATGATGATTTCATTCACAGGGAACCGCTCCAGCTGTTCCAGGACGGAAGTCAGGGACAACGCCTCATTCATGGCCGTGAGGACGACACTAATGGACCCACTGCATGGCGTCCATGCGTAATTTGGTACTGCTAAACCTGCATCCGCACAGAATCCTTCCGCGAATTTCTTAGCCAGACCAGCGCCTTGCGTCCAAGGATGAACCGCTACATTATGCTGCACTCTCCAAGCACTCCAGCATTTCTGGATCCAGCTCCCTAATTTAATGACCGCTTCTCCAGGGTATGGTTCTGTTCGAGCTGCTCCCTTACCGGCCTCATATGCGCTTAATAGTGCTCCATTATTACTTGTAGTGACGGTCTTTAACAAACGAGGTGATCGTTTCCTGATTAATCCGCGTCGACCGCGAATGGATGGACGGCGAGAAAGGCGGCGTTTCATGCTCCATTTGGAAATCTTTCTTCTTCTCAACATACCTTCACCTCACCACATTCCTTACTCGCGTAAGGTCAGGCAGATTCCCCCGTGAATTAGTCGAGTTCGTCAGCCACCTTACGGCCTCGAGATGATCTCCTACAATGAGCGATTCCAGAGGATCGCCTTCCCCTTTACCTCTTTTGCGAATTCGATTCGTCCGTCCAACGTCGACATAATGTACAGAACGAATATCCAATCCTTTCGAAACCCCCATGGCTTGGGCTTTCGGCGGCACAACCAGATGCTCGCTTCCGATCAGCTCGAGTGCTTTCCTGCTCATTGCATGAGGAATCGTCGTTAGAGACGACCCTCTCAATTCGGGACGGGAGAGAGCGATATTAAGCGCATGTTTGGCCAGAACGACTCCGTGCACATTCATTTTGTTCGTAGGTCCTTGATAGCTGTTAAGAGCGATATCGATTCCATTCTCAACTGCTCTGATAAACGGAATCAGAGCCATAGTCTGAATGACTATATCGCCATCCAGGAACAGCAGGATGCTGCCCTTCGCTTCCTTCGCACCCAGACTGCGCCCAACATCATGGCCCAGCGCCTCTGGATATTCAATGACTCGCGCACCCATTCTCTTAGCAATTTCATTTGTTCCGTCAGTCGATCCATTCGCGATCACAATGACTTCTGTATTCGGGTGTACTCGGAATGCGTTAGCTATGACCTTTCCAATGGTCCTGCGTTCATTAATTACAGGAATGATGACAGACACTTTCGGCTCAGCTGAATTGCGGATAGCAGTAAGCTTTGGCCGTTGCAGGTTCCTATTTAGTGATTTTCGAGATCCTTGCTTCCTCATCATTCACCTCCGCTGTCTGTAGACGTTTTTTAGTCATTTTATGATAGGATGTCATCGGCGGAAGGGCGTGTGTGGATATCACGGAAAAAAGGCGCACAGAACATCAAAAACCTGGCAGTTGGCCAGGTTTTTTTGGGGTGGTTGAGTTGTAGTTTATTTGATAGAGCCCCGAAAGGATTTATTTACCCTTTTTCTTCAGTGGCTAGAATTAAGACCCAGTGCCTGAAACGAAGCACTAGGGAGATCGGATCGGTTTAGCCAGTGCCGGTATTGGTTATTTGGGCGGAATCGATCGATTATGCCTGGATAGCAAGTGTTACTGAGACTGTCTATTAACTCATAAACAATGCCAGAATTCGGGAACCAAATAAAGCGAAATTCCTTAAAT